>JAEHJW020001075.1_pt1 | contig 35163 bp, 71 predicted proteins | sample 9271431 | NCBI WGS metagenome assembly JAEHJW02 | reverse complement strand
CCGCCATCGCCTGGGTGTTCTCGCCGAGCACGCCGTTGTCCTGCCGGATGGCGTCCGCGAAGTCGTTGGCGAACTGGGTGCTCCTGCGCTGCGAGTCCGCGAAAACCGAATAGGCAAGGGTGGCGATCCCGAGTACCGCACCGATGACACCGGAGGCAATGGTCAGACCCTTGACCGCAGTCGCGGCCACATCGGCGGAGATCCCGACCCCCCGCAAGGCCGTCGACAGTCCGCCGAGCGGCGCCGTCAGGAGCTTGAACGTCGAGAACGCGATGTAGGCCGATGAGGCAACCTGCGCCAAGTCGGCTAGGACGTTGACGGGCAGCGCATTGATGACGTCCGACAGCATCCGCAGGATGCCGAGCGAGCCCATGCCGAGCGGGGCGATCGCCTCCACAAGGTGGACGACGGCGCCCACGATGGACTCCACGTCCTGCATCACCTGCGGGAACACAGAGCGGGCGTAGTCACCGAAAGCGACCACGCCGGGGCCGGACATCATCGCGTCGAACCGATCCGACAGGCCGAGGATGTACACCGAGGCATCACGCATCAGAGGTTCGAGCGAGATGAAGGCGGCCACGAGGCCCGACACAATCGCCCCGCCAGCCTTGCCCGTGATCGTGGAGAACTCGCCGATCTCGCCATTCAGGACCGGCATCCGGGCCTGCAGGTTGGCCACGGTCTGCTCGAACGGGCCAAGTACCCCACCCGCGGCGGTCTGCGCGAGGGTGTGCAGGTCACCCTTGAGGATGTCCATCTGCCCCGCGTACTCCTGGCCCATCCGAGTCCCCGCAGACATCTGCTGCGAGATCCCGACGATGGCCAGCACGCCCGCCGCACCCATCGCGGAGAACCCCGCAGCAAGGCCAGCGGCACCCACAGTGATAGGCACCAGCGCCGGACCCAGCAGCACGACCGCCGAGACGAGCGCAGACATGCCCTGCCCGGCCTTAGCGCCCGAGTCGCCGACCTTCTTGTTCTCGCCGTCCACTGACCGCATGGCCTCTGCAAGGTCGCGCTGGGCCTTGACTACGGCCTGCTGCGCGCTCGCGAGAGACGACGCCTTCGCCGTCCCCGACTGCTGCAGTTCATTGAGCCGGAGTTGGGCGATATTGGCTTGGGCTGTGGCGTCAGCCACCTTGTGGGCGGCGCCGCCGACAGCCCCGAGCCCTCCAGCCGCGCCCTTCGCCGACAGGGCAACCTTCTGCTCTGAGGCGGCCACCTCTGCCATCCGCACCTCAGTTGCGGCCAGCTTTGCGTTGGCGTCACCCGTGTCGGCTTTCACCTTCACGTCGACGTCCTTGCCGTCGAGCCGGTCAGCCTGGCCCTGCGCCTTCGCCATCCCGCGGTCGAAGTCGTCCATGTCGAGGCGGAGGTATGCGACGAGGTCGCCCACGTTGAAAGCCATCCCGGCGCCCCCTCGTGTCTCAGGTCTGGTGGAAGTACCTCCCGATGCGGGAGCTGGGGATGGTGAGTGGCGAGCCGTCGGCGAGGGTCACGTACTGCGCCTGCGTGTCGAGTAGTCCGAGGATGCGCACCCGCAACCAACGCCACGACCGGTCGGCCATCAGGCGCGGGTCGCCGACGTCGATGCCCCGGTCGGCCAGGTCGCACTCAATGAGTGACCACTGGTCGAGCAGGGTGCCCCACGTCACGCCTTGGCTTTGGCGGCCCGCTTCCGGCTCGTCGATCCACCGTGCGAGGCCTGCGGAGTTGCGGACTTCTCCGGGGTCGGGCTCTTGCTCGCGGCCCGGCGCGTCGCCCGGTTCGGCTGGGCCGTCGCTCCCCCCTGGAGTTGCAGTCCCGCCGCCACGTCCTCGCCCATCGCGAAGTAGATGAACAGCCAGCGGTTCAACCGCTGGATCCGGGTCCATGAGACGCCGTCCGCGGTGAGCTCGTCGAGGGTGGCGCCCATGACGTCGCGCATCAGGTCGCGCTCCTCGGCGTCGTCGAACGACAGGGCAGCGGCCTGGGCGCCGATGTTGACACCGAGGCGGGCCTGAACCGCGAGGTCGGCCAGATGGGCGAGGCGTAGCCCGGTCGCCGCATCAGGGCTCGCGAAACGGTACGACCTACCCTCAGGGAAGGCGGTCGAGGGGATGCCGGGAACCTCCACGGCATCGTCGTCCAAGTAGTTGGTGAGGTCCACTCTGGGCATGGCTGTGTCCTTTGGCTGTTCGGCTGTGGGTTGGCTGTGAGTGACGCGGGCGGCCACAGCCGGGGACCGCCCGCGTCACGACTAGAGGGCTCAGGCGTACGTGTACGTCGGGCCGGTGGTGGAGGGGCCGGTCGCGTTGGTCACGACAACCGCACCCGAACCGGCGGTGCCGGCTGCGGTGGACGCGACGATGGTGTGGTCGTCGACGATCGTGTACGAGGCCGCAGCGACGGACTTGAGCGTGACCGCGGTCGCCCCGGTGAAGTAGTCGCCCTTGAAGGTGACGAGGGTGCCGCCAGCGGTCGAACCGGTCGCCGGGCTGATCGAGTAGATGATCGGCACCGAGGCCACCGCGTCGGGGTGGGTGATGACCGTGCGGGCACCCTGCCCGTTGAGGGTCACCGTCACCGCGTCAGTCGCGGACATGGCGCCGCCGTCGGGGGACCACTCGACGCCGCAGGTGCCCTGGTAGGCCTCCACGCGGGGGCCGCCCGGCTCCATCTCGTACCAGCGGACCTGCACCGAGTTGCCGACGCCCACGTTCTCCGCGATGGCGCGCAGCTTCTCCTGCCCGGGGTCGTACTGGGTGGGGTCCGAGGACTGCGACTTGCGGTCCACACCGAACACGAGCGACCATGCGCGGGCGGTGGCCGTCGACGACATGTCGCCGTTGGAGTCGAAGTCGGAGGTGTCGACCCACGTCGGCTTGAGCGCGGGCTGGAACTTCGTGATACCGAACACGCCGGTCCACACGGGGGCCGAGGTCGTGCCGGTGTTCACGTCGAGGTACCACTTGCGGACGGTCGTCGCCGCACCGAGCGGAACCTTGGTGGTTGCGGTCATGCTGTTCTCCTGTCAGTGCGGACGCACAAAAGCCCCCGGCATCCGGCCGAGGGCTCTACGGGTGGGGTTGGGGTTACTGGCGGTTCGGGGAGGGGCGCCACACGGTGGCGTAGTAGTTGCTGGCCCGCATCCACCGGTTGTTGGCGTCGATCCCAAGGGACACACCCGAACGGCGCACCAGCGACACCACATGCACGCCGCCCAGGTCCACGCTTTCGAGGCCGTGGAGGGCGTTGAAGATCGCCCCGTCCAAGTCCTTCACGGGGCGCGGGTCAGCGCCGGCGCAGCGGGTGCGAACCTGCACGCCGATCACCGAATCGGACAACGTGGGGTCATCAGACACGGCGTAGTCGGTCAGGGTGATGATGTTGTCCGGCGACTGGGGGATGGTGTCGAACACGATCCCCGTCTGCGCTGACGTGTAGACGCCCGACGGGTTCCACGTGCCGAGGTTCGCCGCGGCCAGCAGTTGCGCGAGGCCAGTCAGCAGGTTCGTCTCGAAACCGCTCATCCCTCGATCACCCCCCGGAGGACACGACCGGCCGCCTCGGTGGCGTCGTCGGTCTTCTCGTTCAGGGCGACCTCGAGGAACTTCGCGTGGCCGCCGGTGGGGTGCGCGAACTCGATGCCCTCATGCTGATACACGGCATACGGGCCGTCGTAGGAGACGGCGGCGATCGCGAAGCCGCTGGAGTTCGTCACTGGGGACACCCGGCCCGACTCAGCCAGGGTGCCGCCGTGCGTGTCCGGGCGCCCCTCGATCGGGACGAGCTCGTTGGACCGGTCAAGGATCACCTGGGCGCCCGCCTGGGCCGCCTCCATCGCCGCGTCGTGGACCTTGGCCACCACTGCGGAAAAGTCGAGGGCCATCAGCCGAGGTCCACTTCGACATGGTCGGGCAGGCCAAGTCCGCCACCATCACGGCGGCGGGCGACCTGCACGAAGCTCGTATGCCCGTCCACCGTCACCCGGGTGCCCGGGGTGAACCTGTCGGCATCGCTGAGCGCGGCGTAGAAGGTGGACTTCTGCTGCAACTCCTCGATCGTGCCCGTGTGCACCAGCGTGAGCCCGTTGTCAAGGAACCCGGCCACGGTGACCGGGGCGGCGTACGTGTCCCCGTACGCACCAGCCGCGGCGAACGTCTCCACTGTGGCCACGTGCACGAACAGGGCGCTGATGAGGCTCACCAGGCACCGCCGTAGACCTGCTGGCCCAGCGAGTGCCGGTTGCGGTAGTAGTCGTAATCCCACGGCGGCAAGCCCTGCCCGGGCGCGAGGACGCCCGGCGTCACGACCGCGGTCGTGACTGTGCCCGTGAGGTTCCCGCCATCCGCGACAAGCTGCGGGACGGGGGTTGTCGCCATCGTGCCCGTGAACGTCACCACGTAGGCGCCAGTCACCGACACATTGCCGACGCCGATGACGCCGAGTGCTTCGAGTGCTGCCTGGACGTCACCCGCGGTCGCGTTCCACGCGATCGGGGCGGTGATGGCGCCCGCGAACTCCAGGCTGTACGTTCCCGCCGTGGCGGTCACGGTCACCGACTGGACGGCGCTCGCACCAACCGGCAGGGTGGACGTAGAGAACCCGCCACCACGACCCGCGAGGCGACGCAGTGTCGCCTTGTCCGACCGGGACAGGTACAGGCCGCCGACACCCTGAGTGCCACCGGGGGCGCCGTAGCCGATGTGCGCCGTCCCGATGCCCACATTGTTCGCCGACGAGGGGTTGTTGTACTGCCGCGCCGCAACCGCCAGCACCGTCCCGAGCGCGGTCGACCCGATCGGCGACCAGATCGTCTCGCACAAGTCCTGCGCCAACTGGAGACTCTGCGTCGCCCGCGCCGTGTCGATGGTCGCGATCCCCAGGTACGTCGCCAGGTCGGCGGCCACTGCGATAGGTGCGCTCATGTGCTCGTCCCCCTCGGTCGGTCAGCGAGTCAGTCGGTGGGCTCGGAGTCCTCGACCTCGGCAATGCCGTAGTCCCTGACTCCCCGCACCCGGTCGGCGACCTTCTTGTCGCCAGTGGTGAAGGTGAACGTCTTCGTGCCGTCGGGGGAGTCCAGCGCGCGATCGCGCTCGAACTTCGCCCAGATGGCGTACGCGCCCGTCTTCGGGTCGCACTCGCCGAACTCGACGCCGTGCGTCGCGGTGAACTTGGCCATCCCTGGCTCCTTACTCGCAGAAGATGCCGGTGTGGTCGACCGACGTGGGGGCACCCGCGATCGTCCACGACAACTGGACGTAGCGGGGGGTGGTGTTGGTGCTGGTACCCACGGACGCCGGGAGCGTCAGCACCGTCCGGCCAGCGCCCGTGAGGGCCGCCGTGGACGTGGCTGTGCCCCACGTGGCGGGCGGGTAGGTGTCTGAGTTGGCGTCCGCATCCCACGCCGCCGAGAAGGTGATGCTCGGGGAGGCGCCGCCCGTGAAGCCGGATAGGTCGATGATGAAGTCGATGCCGTCGGGGTCCACGTCGGAGGAGACGTGCAACGGCCCTGTGTTGCCCGCCGCGGTGATCGACCCGGCAGGCAGGATGGTGCGGTAGGTGTCAGCGTCAGCCATGTCTAGCCGTGCCTCTCATGTCAGGGGTGGATGGAGAGCCGTGGGGGCACCCTGCGGTGCCCCCACGGTCAGCGACTCAGGATCAGGTCAGATCCTTGATGAGGGCGTGGTACGTCTCCGGCCCGTACTCCAGGCCGATCTCGCCGTACAGCTGGAACTTGCGGCTGGCGCCGGTCCGAGCCAGTTCCTCGGTGAACAGGAGCCCCTTGCCGGGGATGTTGAGGAAAACCGGGTACAGCACCGACAGGTCCACGATCGCGATCTGGCCGGCCGGCATCCAGCGGTTCAGCATGACTCCGAAGGTGCCGAAGTCGGTCACGAGGGTGTCGACGGCCACGCCGCCCACGGTGCGGTCGCGAGTGACCTGGTTCAGGGCGGGGATGGCGTAGGCGTTGGACAGGGCCACCTTCTGCGCCGATCCGCAGATGAACACGGTGCTCGCCTGCGGCAGCTTCGCCCCGTTGTCGAACGCGGTCTTGAGGGTGGCGTCGATGATCGCCTTCGACAGCGCGCGACCCACGCCGCCGTTCGCGTTGACGTTCGACGTGATCGCCGACAGGATGCCGCGCGTCTTGCGGGGCGTGGTGTTGTCGGCGGGCTTCTGGTAGACACCCGACAGGAACGACTGCTCCACGTCGACGGCCATCGACTCCAGCTCGGCCATCGTCTGCACCGACAGCTCGTCGAGGATCAGGTCGTCGTACTCGGGGGCGATGTTCGCGCCCGAGAAGTTGCCCGTCGCGGCCAGTTTGGTGTAGCTGATCTCGATCGCCGACTGGTGGATCTCGACCACGTTCGTGACGTTCGCGCGGGCGCGCTCGGTGCCCGTGGGTGCCGCGGCACCTTCGAGTGCGACGTTATTCGCGCTCGACGAGCGGCGGTCGACGGTCTGCCACTCGAACTGGGTGGCCGTGGTCGACTTGGCGCCCGACAGGCCGCCGATGGCGGACAACAGTGGGGTCTCGGTGGGGGTGACGGTGAACAGTTCACCGTGGTAGTTCGGCAGGCTGAAAGTGGTGCCCTGCCCAGTGACAGTAGCCATGATGGGACTCCTTGAGAGTTGGTGACTGGGCCGGGGCTACGCCCTGGGGGCCTCAGTTGCGGTTGAGTGACATCGCGGACTTGAGCCGGATGGCGGTCTTCGTGTCGCCCGCCTTCTCGGCGACGGCGATCTGCTCAGCGAGACCGAGCGGCGCGGACGCCGAGCGACCCTGAGCGGGGTTGGGCCTCATGCCCTGGGTGGCCGGCTTCCCGAGCCGGGGATTCGCTGCGACCGCCTCGGTGACGGCGGCGGTGATCGCGGCCGCGTCCGTGGGGTCGGCGTCCGCGAGCTTCGCCAGGAAGGCGCGGGAGTCGAGGAGTGCGCTGGGGTCCGCATCCGTCGCCTGCGCGGCACGGAACACGGCCAGCTCGAGCTTCGCCTGGCGGGCCTCGCTCGTGGTTGCGGTCAACTGCTCGGTGAGTTTCACCGGGTCGGCGGGCTCGTCGCCCTTGACCAGCCCGAGGGCCTTGCCGATCTCCTGAGCCAGTGCATTCCGCGCCTCCTCGGCAGCCTGTGCCTTGGCGTTCGTGCGGGCGGCGCCGTTCTCCTTGCGGAGGCGCTCGATCTCGGCGCGAGCGGTCGCGGGGTCATCCCAGGGGCTCGCTGCGGGCTTATCGGGGGCGGGGGCGGGTGTTGCGTCGGCGGTGACAGCCGGAGGCCCTGCAGGAGTCTCGGGCGTGGTCTCGACGACGGGCTGTTCTGACATGCAGTCCTCCTGGGACTTGGGTGGGCATGACAAAGCCCCCGGCACCTGACCGGGGGCTCTCATGTATGTGGTGTTACTTGGCGGTGGCGAGCAGCCTCTCCAGGCGGGCGATCTGCTTCGTCCGGTACTCCGAGTCCTTCAGGCCCCGGATCACGGACAGTTGGTGCTCGGCTTGAGCGCGGGTCAGCGCGCCCGGCTTCGGCAGCGCGGGCTTCTCGCCCGTCGTGCCCGTCACCTTCCGGCCCTCCAACGCCTGCCGGAACGCCACCTGCGCGTCCTTGCCGGAGCGGCCCTGGGTGGACTCGCGCCAAATGCGCTGCATCTCGCGCATTCGGGCGCTGGGCTCGTAGGCGGTGAACACCGGCTCCGCATGGCATCGGCAGTTGTCGTGCGACTGGAAGTCGGCGGACGACTTCTTGCTGTACAGGAGACCGGCGCCAGCCCGGAGGGCGAGCATCGTGCAGAACGAGCACGCGCCCGGCTCGGTGACCCGCGCCCAGCCCTTCGCCTCACGGTCCTGCCGCACCGCGTCAAGTATCGTCCGCCTGCCCTGATCGAGCACCAGTTGCGACATGGACTCGTCGAGCTTGTCCCTCGCTGCCGTGGTCGTGTCGGTGGTGACCGGCCCATACAAATCGGTTACCGCCCACTGCACCGCCGACTCGATCATCGACTCCGCGGGCGACGGGGCCAACTTCAACGACGGTCGCCCCGGCACACCGGCAGCGCTCCGCTCCCGCTTGTAGTAGGACAGCGCAGCAGCCGCCGACGCCTGCCCGTAGCGCTGCACGATCGACCGCACGGCCGCCGTGAACTGGGGCAGAGTGCCTTGGATGTCGTGCAAATCCAGCAGCGGCCACGCCTGCGCCAACACAGTTGGGATCAGCGCCACAAGGGCGGCCTGTCCCGCTTGATGCTGCTCAGCCGCCGTCGGCGCCTCAGCCGTTGCTGGCTGGGACATTGACCGGGGTCCGCTTCGGCATCACGTTCCGCGTCGGGGTGGCGCCGGACGACAAGGTCGGGGCGGCGTCAACCGCGGAGGCGTCCGCGTTGATCGCCTTATCCACCCGCATCGCCTTGGCTTCGAGGCTGTGCGCGATCTGCATCAGCATCGACTCGCCCTCGTCCACGACGCGATCCTGAGCCAGGCGCGCACGCTCAACGGCCGAGTACCCGAGACGCTTCAACACCACATCCGACGTCGCAGGCACCGCGCCAGACTCGATCTGCTTCGTGATCGCATCCGACGTGCCCGCGATCGTCTGCGGGGCCGGGTCGCGCCAATCCGCCTCCAACAGGTAGGCGTCCGGGCGCACCTCACCGTCGCGGATGAGCAGGGCGAGACACATGGTCTCCTCCCAGTCATCCGCAAAGCCGACCTGTTTGCGCAGCGCCCGGTTCGTCAGCTCCTCATAGCCCGCACGGATCGCGTCCGCACTAGCCGGGTTGCCCTGTGTGTAGATGCCGAGGAAATGGGGCGGAACGCCCATGTTGCCGGCCATGATCTGCGCGTATTCGTCCATCAGCTTCGTGTGCACGCTCGGGTCATTCGCCGCGAACTCGCCCACCGCGGGCAGGTTGCCGTCCTCGTCGCGCTCCAACATCCACACCTTGTGCAGGTACGTGTCCCACGCCGTCTTAGCTGAGCCATCGGCGTTCTGGAACGCCTCCTCGGTCACGCCCAAGGCATAGCGGCGCGGCGCGGAGAAGAACTCCCGCCCGACCTCCATCCCGAGCATGGTCCGGCACGCCGAATCCGTCGTGTTCATCCACGCTGCGGATATCTCCGACAGGCCGTCACGACGCGACAACCGCTGCCGGTTCGCCATCCGCACCACCGGCACCCGGCCGAGGTTGTGGTCGTCACGCTCGATGATCGACCACTGCACCGAGGCGGGGTTGCCCGCAGCCGACTGGCGCGCCATGTAGACGGTCACGTTCGGCAGGTAGAGTGCCGCGACCTCCTGTCCGTACATGTCCGACGTGAAGTCCGTATCCATGTAGATCTGGAGGGCCGCCGACACTCGACGCATCCGGGCGTCGAACGTGGCGATCATGTTCAGCGGCGACTCGGATGTGATGAGCGGCTGACCGCCCGTGCTGTCGTCGCCGGGGCCGACGATGTTGTACGCCCGCCCGTAGACCAGCGCGTCGAGGTGCGTCAGGCGAGACTCACTGTCCAGCTTGTTCGCCTGCCAGATCGCCTGCAGATCCTCGTCGACATCCGTCGCGTTCGGGAAGCGGAAACCCTCCACCACGCACCGGTTGTCGAGGGCATCCACACCGATCTGAGGCCACCCCACGACCGTCCGCAAGCCCACCAGCGACGGCGGAATCGAGATGCCCAAGTCCTGCATCTTCTGCATTCCGTCGTAGTACAGGCCGCGCAGCTCCAGATAGGGGCGCTGCTCGAACAGGCGCGCCCCCAGCCAGTTCGCTGTGCGCTGCTCATCCTCGGTCAGCCCCAGTGACGGGAGCGCCGGGATCGCGGTACTCGGAGCCATGAACAGCGGAGAGAGGGCGTTACCGTCCACCGGGCACCCCCTCATCTCAGTCCAGCAGGATCGCCCGCCCCTTGCCGGGCGTGCCTTGCTTGATGCTCAGTTGGTAGATCCGCCGCAGCATCCGACCGCCGATCAGACACACGGCAAGGTCGATCTTGTGGCGGCTGGAGCGGTTGTCTTTGCGGACGCTCACGCCGTACTTGCCCGGCGCCAACTTCGCGTTGCACAGGTGCTCCCGCAGCCACGCCGACTCCGTGTAGGTCACCTGACCGTCGGCCAAGTCCCGGGCCGTCTGCTCGCACGCGGGCACAAACAGGGCCTGACTGCTCGGCATGGCCATGTCGAACGCGACCGCATGAGCGCGAGGCCCCGACTTCACCGGCCAACACTGCAGCCGCTTGCCGTACCGCTGGGACCACTCGTCACACAGCGACCACCAGAACCGGTTGTCGCCCTCTGACTCGTCGTCCTTCGCATGGGACGGGTCGAACCAGAACGCCTTGACCTTGAACGTCGCCATCGCCTCGATCACGGCATGGTCGAACGCCTCACGGTCCACCGTCTGGCCCGCCTTCGGCTGCTGCACGTGCAACACCTGAGTGAGACCGTCCGAGATGCGCGTTGCCACCAGCCCGGTCGCGTCGCCCGACTTCGACCCGTCGCCGAACAGCACGACAGCCTCGCCAGGAGCGATCCGCTCAGCCCGGGCGGCGTTCCGCACGTCGCTCGGATCAGCCCAAGCGTCCTCCGCGGCGGTGATCTGGTTGTACCACTTGCGCCGGGACTCACTAGGACTGTTCGCCGGGTTCAGAATCGACTTCACAATGCGCCCATTCGGCTTCGTGTCCAGCCACACCGAATCCCCGGCGATACTGCGCACAACCTCAGGGGCATCATCAGCGGTCAGCGGGGCCTCAGGGGGCGCCTCGAGCGAGTCGTACAGCAGGCCAAAGTCCAATGACTGCGGCGGCTGGCAGTTGATGCACACGGGCCAATCCGTGCGGCCCTCGTGCTCCGCGCAATGGGTGCCCTGCGTCTTCTCCCAACCCTCACGAACCCGCTGGGCCACCGAATCCTGACCCGGACGGTAGGCGTTGCAAATGTCCAACATCCGCGCCGGCGTCCCAACCTCAGACTTCGCCGCGTTGCCCTCGATCGCGCCCGCCATCTCGTGGCCGCCGTTCGACTTCAACCAGTTCTGCGGCTCGTTGCGGATGATGAGCGTCGGGCGTCCGCCCTCGATTGCTAGATACGACGACGTGACCGCCTCGATCTGCGCGGTGTCACCCTTCGCCCACACGTTCAACTTCCCGACCTGCACGCCGTACTTGCGGCGCACGCCCGGGTCGGAGAACAACATCGGGAACAGCTTCATCGTGTTCTGCGTCTGCACCTGCGAAACAGCCACAACCTGCACCCAAGCGTTGTCCTGGGGGCGGCCCATCGGCACGTCGCCGTCGAAGTGGTCGAACACGGCATCCTCGGAGCACAGGTCAGTGCCCGCGACGCACGCGCCGATCGGATCCTTGCCCCAGCCCTTCAACCGCTGCAACACGCCCGAGTGGTAAAGGAACTCCCCACGCTCGTCCAGCGCCCAGAACCACAACAGGAACCGCGCCTGCTCCAGGGTGTACACCCACGGTGAGCCGCCCTTGCCGCGCAAGTTCAGCCCGGCCCATGCGAGGTTGCGCCAGCCCAAGGTCAGCTCGGGCAACACCCAGCCGTTCTCGTACTGCCAGGTGGGGCCGATCTTCACCGGCTCCCAAGCCAGATCCGTCGGCGGGGCTGCGCGTTGCAACTGGTCCTCGTACCAGCCGATGATCTCGCGGTAGTCGGCGTCCGCGGTGCGCGTCTGGGCAGCCGCCAGGCTACGCGCCATCGCGCATCACGCGCCCCGGGCGGACCAGCGGGTCGTGGCAGCGGCGCGGTGCTGGTTCTCCGCTGGCGCCTCATCCACATCCGGCAACGCCAACTGACGCAAGAACTGAGCCCGAGACTTCCGGTGCTTGTCCATCTCCGCGATCAGTGGGTGAATCACCAGTTGCCCCATCGAGCCCTTCGTCGTCATCGGCGAGCCATCCTCGGCCCACGCCTCAGCCAACGCGGCCAGCATGTCCGACGTCCGACAGGCATCCTCGAGCACGGTCAGTTCATCAGGGCGCAGGGCGTACTTCTCCGCGATCGCCGACCACTGAGCCTTGCCAGCGGTGCCGAGTCCAGCGGGTGCCTTCGGTGCAGCCATGATGACCTCCAGGGTCGGGGATGCGCGCCACCTGGGCGCGGTGAAGCAGATTCCACACCCGCCGAAAAACTGCGGGACGACGGACGCATGGTCGGGCGCGCTAACCCCGTCGCGCAGCCCCCCTTGGCCTTGGGGGTCTCCCCCCAGGGGTCCTACGTGTCGGGCGGCAGTGTTCGCCGTGCTGGGCCTCCGAGTGCACCGGGGTGCGCTTCGGCCGACCGCTTGCCGAGTGCGGCGCGGCGTGCTGTGCCTCGTGCCGCTTCTGCTTTCGACTTCTCGCCGTGGCAGTCACGGCCGCAGGTCGGGCACGGTTCGCCGTGTGCTGGTGCGAGGTTGGATGCGTCATGCACCGACAGCGCCGCGTTGTTCCACTCAGCCCAGGGGATGATGTGGTCGACCTCGGTCGCGTCGCCGTGGCCGCACAGGTGGCAGACGCCGTGATGTGCGGCGAGGATGCGCGCAGCCTTCTTGGGGTGCAGGTATTCGGAGGGTGGCCGGCGCTTCTGGTTCCACGCCATGGCCTCACCTCACGAGTGGGGGACGATGTCCTCGTGCTTCGGGCAGTAGGTGGTGACGGCAGCCCGGATGACGACACGGATTCCGGCGTCTGTGATGCCGCCGACCTTAAGCATGGACGCGGCGACCTGGTCGGGGGTGCTGCCGCGGTCGAGTGCGGCGCAGATGCTGTGCCCCAGGTTGATGTAGCCACTGGTGGGTGAGTTGGGGATGACCATCTGCACGAGGGCCACGTACTCATCCTCGGTGGTCGTGGTGGGTGCCGCGCTTGGGTGCGTGGCGCCGCAGCCGGTGAGGGCGAGGAGTGCTACGCAGGCGACGACGGCGCGGGTCATGGTTCAAGGGTACGGCCGGGCTGGCCGGTTTGTGCCGTCTCACTGGTTTCCTCAGTGGGAAGCGTGAACCCGAGTGGGGTGGAGGTGATGTCGACCTCGTCCTCGTCGTCGCGCATACGGCCGGTGCCGACCTCAATGTAGCGGCCGACGATCTCGAAGCGCAGGAACACTGGGCGCCTCCGCTCCACCACCGTGTGTTCGATGTGCTCGCGCCAGTGGTCGCACCACCCGCACCCGGCATCAGGTGGGCATGGTGGGTGCGGTACGTACATGCTCACGGTGACCCCCTGTGTGTGGGGTGGGTGCGCAGGTCGCGGCTCGCCGGAAAGGTCGGGTCATGGCCGCGCCTTGGCCGGCCGCCACAACAGCCGGGGTGACGCATCCACCCCACACGCCGCGGGTAGCGAGGCGCGGCAGGGGTTGGGTTGATTTGGTGACGGGGCCGGTGCGCGTCCAAGGGTGCAATCCGCTTGCGCGGTGACGCTGGGCGTCTGGGTGTGTGTGGTGGTCGCGGCGGTCGGCCCCGCCAGGCCTGGGCATGCAAAAGGCCCCCGGCGGTGAGCCGAGGGCCTAGTTTGCCTGAATGAGGGAATGCGGTAGCAGTCCCTTCTGACAGGGTAGCATCTTTCTGTCAATTGTCTAGCCCGCTCGCCCACCACCTTCCATCGCCCGCAGCACGTCGAGTGGACGCCAGTAGAGCGGCTTCACGTCCGGCTTGAGCGGCCGGATCTTGCCCCGCGTGTGCCACAAGTAGAGCTGGTTCTCGGTGATGCCGAACGACTCCACTACAACCGCCGTGGGCCATGCCTGCTCACCCATGCGTGCCGCACCCGGGTACTCGTGGCCGGAGTCGCACCGCAGCCAGTCGCCAGCCTGCGGCCTGAGCACGTCCGTGCACAACGGGCACCGGAGCACCACCAGCTTCGGCTCCCGAGCCAGCCGCGCCAACTCGCTGTAGCAGTCGTTCACGCCCTGCTCGATGAACCGGTAGGCGAACTCGTCGGCCACGGCCTGCCACTGGTCCATCGTCGCCAGCAGCCACCCAGCCTCGCTCGCGTAGGTCGGGAACTCGGCGGGTGTCGGCAACTCGGCGTCCGGCACACCGGCGGTGTGCAACTCGTCGCGTGCAGCCCGTTGCGCCACCACCAGATGCCACAGCGGCGTTTGGTGCCAGTCCTCCGGGTCGAGGATCGGCCTGAGCGCGTCGATCACGGCCACGTTCAGCGGTGGCCTGCTGCCGGGCATCGGTCGCCCGCCACCAACACGCTCAGGGCCCGGATTCGGCGCGTCCCGGGTGAGCTCGACCTCCACGGCCAGGTCGGGGATGCGCTCCAACTGCTCGCGGATTCTCACAGGGGCCTCCAGTCTCGGTCGGCGGTTGGGTGCAGCTCGTGGTGGCACGCGAGGCAGGCGAATCGGCGGCCCTCGGCCATCGCTTCCGCGATCTCGGCGACGAACATCATGTGGTGCTCGTCGCACATGAGCGAGTCCTGACCGCCGCAGAGTCGGCACGACTCAATCCCGTCCGCCTTGCGGGTGCAGCCTTCCGGGTCCTCGCATCCCGGTGTCCAGTCGAGGTGCTCGAGCTTGCGGACGTGGCTGCCATCGAGGCTGCGGATCTCGACTGGGTCTTGGCTCATATCCGTTCCCATCTTGCGAAGCCGTTTGCCGTGGTACTTCGCCGTGAGGCTCACGCTCGGTTGCCTTTCGCTGCTGCGCGCATGGCCGCTGCGTAGGTGGCTGCGCGCTCGGGTGGGATGGGCTCGCCGGGTTCACTGGCGTGCGCCGGCGGGGTGGGTGTGGGTGTGTGCTGCGGCATGGCGGCCCAGTGCGACCCGTTGGCGGCGATGACCGCTGGGGTGCGCTGGTCGGGCCGGGTGGCTGCGGCGGTGATGGCTGCCAGGGCGACGGCGGCGAGCGGTCGGTCGTGGAGTTTGGCGAGTTGGGCGGCGATGCCGGGCTGGTCCCAGTCGGTGCGGATGTGGTGCACGAGGTAGGCGAGGTGGGCGTCCAGGCGGGCGCGATCTGGGCTCATCGTTCCCAACTCCCCTCGTCGGTGTAGTCGGAGTCGTCGAGTAGCCACGGGTTCGGCGCGCCGGGTTGGGTGACCCAATCGCCCCGGCAGTCCGGGCAGCGCCATGCGGTGAGATAGCCGACAGCGATCCGGCCGCCGCGGAGTTGGGCCTTTCGGATGGCGCGGATGCCCTCGTTGGTGTAGTTGGTCCAGATGACGCCAGTGTTCATGGCGGCCTCGGATGGCGACGCACACAGCGGGCATGGGTCCGGCTTCTGGGGTGGGCAGATACGGACGTCGATTGGGGCGCGCCAGCCGCGCCATTCAACCTCCCGGCCATCCCACCGTGGAGGGAGGTCGTGGGCTTTTGGCGCTCGCGGGAGTGGCGGCTGTGCGGTCACAGCGGCCTCCACTCGATATCGGCGAGGCTTTCCACGACGCGACGGCAGTGGACGCAGTAGTTTTGCCGCGCCGCTCCGGGGAGCAGGTTCTCCGTGATGAGCGCGAGGAACTCGTCGTGGCAGGGGACGCACGCCATCCCGGCGAGGGCTTGGCAGTGGTGGCACGCGAAGATGCCCGCAGCAGGTCTGTTGCAGTCGGGAGCGTCGCACTCGGGTGCCCAGTCAAGGGCTTCGAGTGCTCGCAGATCGGGCATGGCATTCGCCTCTACAGACTCATGCAATGCAGGTGTCTCAACCCCCTGAACAGCAGACCGAAGGCTGCCCGGGTTTACCTCTACCCTCTGCTCTCTACCCTCTACTCTCTGCTCTCTACTCTCTGCGTCGCAGCGTCGGTCGCTGGTCTGGTCGCTGTAGCGTTCGCTGGTCTGGTCGCTATAGCGACCGCTGATGGTGGCCATCAGTCCTCCCCGAGCGCGTCGGTGAGTTGGCGGCCAATGCGCAGCGCGCCTTCCTTGCCCGACCTCGCGACGGCCATCCCCTCGCTGTCGCGCGCGGCCTTCGCTTGGCGCCAGTCGGAGGCGCACAGATCGGCCTCGACCATGCAGTCATCGCGGACCTTGCGCACCGCGTCGAGCTTGGCGTTGGCGGCGTCGAGGGCGACCTTGGCGACAGTGGCTTCATCGAGTCCGCACGGGCACTCCTCGTCGTCGCCGAAGCAGCCGAGGTTGCGATGGTGGTCGCGGATTTCGTGCTTGCAGTAGTGGCAGTTGATGTCGCTCATGCGGTAGTTCCTCCTATGCAGATCGGGCAGTCGGGGTGGGGTGTTTCTTTGTGTCGGCCTTGCAGGTGGTTGGACTTGAGCGCGCCTTGCTTCTTGAGTTCGCGCTCGTCGGCCTGCTCGGCTTGGCTGAGATTCCACTTGAGCCACGAGCGGCACACCCAGCCGCCCTCTACCGCGTCCCACAGTTCGACGCGCACGAGCGCGTCCCGGGACTTGGTGATGTTCTTGAGCCCAGCGCCCACAACATCGAGGTCGTAGTCGGGGATGATGCCGTCGCTGTCGGACTGCTTGAGGTAGATCAGCCCGCGGATGTAGAGCAGTTCGGCGTCTGGGCCTGCGCGGCGGATCTTCGGGTCGCGGGGCATGTTCAGGTCGAGGGGGACGAACTCGCGTGGGATCTTTCTCGACATCAGCCCATGCCCTCATCGAGGAGGCTGGCCAGGCGTTCCCGCTCGCGGTCGTCGCCGGCGCGTCCGGCTGCGTACATGGCCCGGGTGATGTGCTCGCGGCTGACAGTCATCAGGTGGGCGATGACGAGCGCCCGGCGGTCGGCTGCGGTGTGGGATCGGAGGACCGACTGGGGCACGTGGGATGCCCCGGGCAGGTGGGTGGACATCAGTACCCCACCCCGAATCGCTGCCGGCCCTGGGCGCAGTAGGGGCACAGTCCGTCGCCCTTAGCGCGGCTGATGCACCGGAAGAACTCGCCGCTGGGGGCGATGTGGTGGTGCGGCTCCTGGTTGAGGCACTGTCTGGACGGTTGCCACACGGTCGAGCTGGTGCCCTCGCTCATGACTCCTCCTCGGCTGGTTTGGGTTCGCGGCTGCGGGCTTGCTGCCACTGGGCCTGCACGGCTGCGGTGAGCGAGTGGTTGCGGGGTAGGTGGGTGTCGAGGACGGCGAGCAGGGCCAACCACTGGGCGGCGGTCATAGGAGCACCTCTGATGCGCGTGCCACAGAGCCAGACCCAGGGAACAGGTCGACCAGCTCATCTCCGACTTGGTAGCCGAGCATGTCGAGCACCCAGCGCGTCCACTCTGGCGGCTTGGTGCCGACAAAGTTCTGGCGCGGTGCGGAGTGAGTGAGCACGTCTGGCACGACGAGCCCTGTCCCACTCACTGGTCCTCCTTGGGGTCGGTCCACATGGCGATACGCGCCTCGCACATGGCGGCGAAGGCGAGCAGTTCGGGGCGGCGCAGCATGATGGTTTCCGGGTCGGCTTCGACCCACTGATCGGATTCGGCCATGGCCCGGAACTGGGCCACGGTGCCCGTCCAACAGCCGACGCGGAGACGGTGCCCACCACCACTGGTGGGGGTGAGGGTTGCAGGCCACAGGGTGGAGGCCATCACAGTGGCGGTGAGGAGGTGATCGAGCGAGGTCACCTGGGCGTTGTCGGACACCCAGGCGTTGCCGGACACCTGGGCGTCGCCGGACACCCGGGCGTCGCCGGACACCCAGGCGTTGCCGGACACCCGGGCGCCGCCGTACACCTGGGCGTCGCCGGACACCCAGGCGTTGCCGGACACCCGGGCGCCGCCGTACACCCGGGCGTCGCCGTACACCCGGGCGCCGCCGTACACCCGGGCGTCGCCGTACACCTGGGCGTCGCCGGACACCCAGGCGTTGCCGGACACCTGGGCGTCGCCGTACACCTGGGCGTCGCCGGACACCCAGGCGTTGCCGGACACCTGGGCGTCGCCGGACACCCAGGCGTTGCCGGACACCCGGGCGCCGCCGTACACCTGGGCGTCGCCGTACACCCGGGCGCCGCCGTACACCCGGGCGTCGCCGTACACCCAGGCGTTGCCGGACACCTGGGCGTCGCCGGACACCCAGGCGTTGCCGGACTGGTTGAGGCTGGTCTCCTTCTCGATCCACCCACCCAAATCGCCAGCCTTGACTTCCCATCGGGGGATGTCGCGGAGGGCGCGGATTCGGTGCAGGTTCGGGTTGGCGGGGTGGGCCTGGTCGGTGATCTCGAACTTGGTGGTCATGGCTTTGTTCCTTTCGGGTCAGATTTCGGTGGTGAGCGCCAGCCACAGGTTGGCGGCGAGTGAGCGATCGCGAGTCTCATGGCTTGAACCCGGTGACACGGCAGACGGTGGACGAGGGGACGACTTGGGACCTGGATGTGACGTTGATGATCGACGTGCGATCGGCTGGGCGCTTCCATCCCGTCTCGTGCGTGACTGAGGTGAGGATCCCGGAGAGACCGTCCTCGACCTCGATCCACTTGCCGATGTCGTCGGCGGTGAGGCTGCCGACCCTGCGAACGCCGTGGGCGTCGCGCAAGTGCTCGCGGGCGCTGTCGGCGATGTCGCCGAGCGAGAGAACGCGCCCGAACCACATCGCCGGGAATGGCGTCTCGTCGCATTCCTCGCAAGTGGCGAACCCGTGGGTGACCTTGGCGCGTGGGATGCTCACTGGTCCTCCCCAATGGCGTCGAGGATGGCCTGACCGCAGTTGCCCTCGGTCCCGATCTGCCATTGCTCAGAGCTGTCGTAGCCGATGTGGTGGCGGTCGTCGAACCACCGCTGCGCCATCTCGCGCACGGCGTCGAGCTTGGCGTTGGCGGCGTCGAGCTCTTCGAGCAGGCGTTGCACGTCGGCAGCGAGGCCAACCCGCGGCCAGGTGCCCTCTCGGATCGCAGCCCGGATCTCGTCGGTGGTGGGCATGTCAGTGCTCCTTGGCGGTGATGGTCACCCAGGCGAACGTGAGGCCGTAGGCGACGGTGTAGACGGTGATGGTGGCGATGGTGAGCGCGGTAAGCAGGGTCCGCGCGAGACGTGAGGTGGTCATGGTTAGAACGGGGCCTCCATCGAGTTGGGCGTGGCCCACGGGTCGGCGGCGTTGGGCTTGGACCAGCCGCCCGTGGTCTCGCGCTTCTCGAACCGGGGGAGCGCCACGCCGATGTGGTCAGCGGTGATCTCCCACACGGTGCGCTTGCTGCCGTCCTTGGCCTCGTAGTCGCGGGACTTGAGGGTGCCGACGACGACGACCTCGGTGCCCTTGTGCAGCGACTCGGCGCAGGATTCGGCGAGGGTGCGCCACGCGCTCACGGTGTGCCAGTCGGTGCCGTCGTCGACCCACTTGTCGCCGTCCTTGCGGCGCCGGTTGACTGCGACGGTGAAGCTGGCGACAGCCGAGCCCGCCGCGGTGAATCTGAGGTCAGCGTCCCCTCCGACGCGCCCGACGATGGTGATGCTGGTCATGCTGCGGTGTCCTTTCGGTTGTTGATGTACTCGCCGCCATAGACGGCTTCGGCGTAGTGGTCTCTGGCGCCGTACTTGCGGCACTGCTTGGCGACGGGGCAGGTGGCGCACACCGCCGCACTGGCACCGAGTGGGTCACTGGGCATCGTCACTCCTCCGGGGGGATCAGGGCGTCAAGGGTCTGCGGTCCCCGGTGCGCCGGCGGAACCGGCTCGGGGGTGGGTTCGCTGCCGTCGTGGGCCGAGTAGTTGCGGGGTCCGGCGCTGGTGCCGACGCCCAGCCAGTCCCACAGGGCCTTGACGGTGAACTCGCGCAGCGGGGTGCGCGTCTCAGGCGGCACCTTGAGCGAGCGGACGCCGGTCAGGATGGCCTTGTTGCGGGCTTCGATCTCGACGATCGCGGTCGCGTCGTAGGGCAGCGACTTCTCCGCCTTGATCTTGGTTTCCTTGTCCTTCGTCGGCTTGCCCTGGGCGTCGAGGACGGTCACCACGTCGAGGCGGGCGGTGACGATCACCGGGCCGTCGTTGGCTTTGAGTAGGTTCACGATCCGGCGGTGCGTGGTTTTGGCGTGGTTCCACAGGTCCATGCCGATCTGCACGTCCTCGGCGGGCGCCTTGCCGCCGTACTTCTTCACCTTCTCGGCTGCCCGCTTGTTGGCCTCGGCCTGCGCGGCGTTCGACAGCATCTCCCAGAGTTGGCCGATGGAGTCGACCACGATCAGGTTGGTGCCGGGTTCGCGCACAGCCTCGGTGACGGCCCGCTCAATTCCCTTGAGGGTGCCGTCGTGTTCGACGATCTCGAACCGGGCACCGGGCAGGGCGCCCAGCTCGTCGGGGTCGTCCTCGCCGATACTGATCCACAGGGTTCGGTCGATGCGCGGGTCACCGGAGGCGGCGGCGCAGGCGTAGGACTTGCCGACCTTCTCGGGTCCGGCGATGAGGGTGATGGGCCAGGGGGCCTTACCGGTCGGCTGTCGGGTCTTCATGGTGGTCCTTTCTGGCGCGCTCGAGTTCGTCGAGGAACCGGTGCGCTTGGGTGGTCATGTAGGTGTATGCGCGTGGGTTGAACGGGATTCGGTATAGGGCGAAGTGCAAGTCGGGGCGGCTGTTGTGCGCCCCGGCGAGGACGCCCAACCAGCACTCGTCGATGCCGAGGATTCCCATCCCCCACTGGGCTTGCGCTTGGTAGCCGATGGGGACGATGGCGGTCCGCGCCCGCCCCCAGCCGTCGTCTGTGTTCCGGTCGCTGGTGGACTTGGCTTCGAGTAGCCCCCAGTCGACGGTGATGCCGTCGGGGTTGTAGGCGAGGCGTTCGTCCTCGTCGGCTGTGTAGGTGGCGGCTGAGGCTTCGGCGTCGATGGTGACGCCGAGTTCGGTTGACAGGTAGGCGAGCACGGCGGGTTCGACGTAGTGGCCTCGGCGCATGGCTGGCGTTTCGCGGGGTCGGGGGTGGAGTTTGTCGGCCATCACCTGATCGCGGGTGGCGTACTTGGACCACCCACAGATGGCCCCGACCTCACTGCCGCCGACCCGCCACCTGCGCGCCTCGTGCCACTCAGGGGAGCCGTCGGGCCAGGTGCCGAGTAGGCGGGCCATCAGACGGCCCCGAAGTCGAGCACGTCTTGAGCGAGATGGAATGTGGTGAGCACCGCGTCGCGCTCGGATATCAGCACGTCCTTCTCTGAGAGCAGCGCCCGAGCGATATCCGATGGGGCGTAGATGCAATCGCATTCGTCGAACCAGCAGGCGGTCGATTGGCTGTGTAGGTCGATGTCATGGTGGCAATCCGGGCAACGAATGGAGCAGTACGGGGCGGTCATAACTCCTCCGTGGTGAAGCGGATGGTGACGCCGAGGAACCCGGCCCGCAGGGTGCAGTCGTGCCCGATGCGCGGATCCGCACCGCTCAGGTACTCAGTGCTGTCGTCGGGCAGGATCCCGGCGTCCACTAGCCCGTCGACGATGGCCTTGACTGTGGGTGCGAGGTTGGCGGCGTCGCGGCGGCGTCGGTCGCGGAAGTCGATGGTGACGACGCAGCGCACCGGGAAGCTGTGGGGCCGCTGGTCGAGGTGTGCGCGGCCGTACCAGTAGGCGATGCGGCGCAGTTCGCGGGTGGCCTTAGCCTTGGATGCCCAGTGCTGGCGTTGGTTGCTGGTGAGCAGCAGCGCCCGCGGGAAGTCGTAGGCGATCATGCCGCCGTGTCCTTCCGGTTGTTGATGACCTCGCCGCCGTACACGTCGTCGGCGTAGGGGTCGTGGATGCCGGTGATGCTGCAGGAGACGCGGACGGGGCAGGTCTCGCACACGGCCAGCTTCTGGTCGATGGTCATGCCGGGCCAGCCATCGGAGCGGCGCGGGTTCCATGCTGGCTGGCGCGATGGCTGGCAGTCGGCGTCCGCTTCCCATCCATCAGGGATCGCTTCGCGGGCCTTGTTCTTACTGCGCCAGTCGCGGGCGTAGCAGGTGGCGCACAACCCGTGTGCCATGAGGCGGCGGGTCTGGCCGCATGAGCGGCAGGTGATGATCGTGCGGCTGCTCATCGCTCCCACCGGTGCTTTCCCTCGTGCCCGGCGAGGCGGGTGCAGTGGTGGCCGGCGGCGTGGACACCGCAGGGTGTGGGTGAGTCGACGAGGCCGAGCATGGGCAGCAGGTCGGTGCCGCCGCGGCTGATGAGCCAGCGGGTGGCTGATGCGGCGGTGTCCGGGTCGATGGTGGCTGTCAGGTCTCCGAGGTCGTGCTCAAGGGCGCGCACTGGGGGCTCCTTTCGGTGCAGGTTGGGCAGCGCCCAGCGGGCGCGGCGGGTGTGCGGAGTGGTCCGGCTCGGCCGCAGAGGGCGCGACCAGCCGGGCCGGGGAGGTGCAGCAGTGGGGAGAGCGGGATGGTGAGCCAGGTCATGCGGCGAGCCGGGAGGCGTCGAGCAGCCAGCGCAGCGCGGCTTCCGCCTGTCGTGGCACGACCCCGTTGCCGAGTGCGTGGAGCTGCTGGTTACGGGTCAGCCCGGGCACGTCGGTCACATGGCCGGCGGGGAGCATCATCATCCACTCGACGAATCGGGCGGACAGGCGTGGCGTGCCCTTCCTTCCGGGTTCAGTGGGTGCGGGTGCCGGTCCGTGGATGGCTTCGGCTCGGGCGATGGCGGCGGCATAGTCGCCCCATCGCTCGGCGTCTTTGGCTAGGCCCTTGAGGAGCAATTCAGAGCCCCTCGCCCCGCCGCGGCGTTCGTGGCCACCGTGGGCGTCGGCTGCGCTCGGCGTTGTCAGGAGTTGGACCGCCGACGAAAGCATGAGGTCGCCTTTGGATCCGCGCTGGTTCGGGCCGCCCTTCTCGCCGTCCGACGCGCGCGGGGTCGGCAGGAGTTGGACGGCGATCGCCAGCGGAGTGCCGAACCCGTTCCCATTCTTGTGCTGCGCCTTGACCCGCTGGCGCCGCGCCTCCCATGTCGCGAGGTCCTCGCCGTCGTTGGGGTTCATCGCCGATGGCGTCGGCAGGAGCGCTACAGGTTGGTTACCGCCGTGCGCAGGTCCATCCCACCCCGACCGTGCGCGCCGGCCCCATGGGAATCGGATGCCCGCGGGGTTGGCAGCAATGAACACCCGCCGCCGTCCGTGACAGGCGCCCACGTCGGCAGCGCGAAGACTGACCCACTGCGCGTCATACCCGAGCGCGGCCAGGTCTCCGAGAACGTCTCCGAACCCGAGACTAAGGTGCCCTGCGACGTTTTCCAGGAGCAAGAGTCGGGGTCGTAGTACCCCCACGGCATGCGCGATGTACGGCCAGATGTGGCGCTCATCGGCTGTTCCTTTCCGTTGGCCTGCGTGCGAGAACGGCTGGCACGGGTAGCCGGCTGTGAGTATGTCGATGGGTTCGACGGTCGCCCAGTCGGTGACGGTGAGGTCTCCGAGGTTGGGCGCGTCGGGGTAGCGGTGGGCGATGATCTTGGACGCCCCCGGGTCGATGTCGGAGGTCCAGGCGACCGTGCCGCCGAGCATGTTCTCGACGGCCATGTCGAGGCCGCCGTATCCGGTGGCGAGGCTGCCGATCCTCATCGTGTCCCCCCGCATTGGTGGCCCATGATCCATACCGGCCACCGGCCGTGCGGCCCGTAGTAGTGCGCTCCGCACCGCCAGCACTCCCGGTGCACTTCCCGCCAGCCGAGGGCGATGCCCCCGAGGACGGCGACCAGGGCGAGGAAGCCGCCGAGCCATCCGGCGACCCCGGCGATCAGGTCGCCGCTCATCGGAGTGCCTTTGCCGTGGCGAGCCAGAGGATGATGCACGCGGGTTCGGCGGCGATGATCCACCAGAGGTTGAGTGGGTGCCCGGTGAGCAGTGCCACGGTGATGTAGAGGCTGAGGGTGAGCACCCACGCCCAAGCGGCAACGCCGCAGGCGAGCAGGTAGCGGGTCATGCGATGACCTCCCAGTCGTCGATGCGCCTGGTCGGGAGGCCGAGGGATTCGGCTACGTTGCACTCGGTGGTTGCGCCGCGGGAGTTGTGCCAGCCGGGCAGGAGCGCCACGCCGTCGCACGCGAGCAGTTGGCGGAGCCCGCGGCGCATGTAGTCGAGCCAGTCCCACCCGTCGACCTGCCCGGGCTCGGCGGGGCTCTCGACCTCGTAGCCGAGTCCCCGGAGTTGTTCCGCCGCGGCGTGGAACGCGGGGTAGTTGAACTCGGGTAGCCCAGACATGGGGCCTGCGATGTAAAGCTTCACTTTAGTACCTCCCATGTGTGCACTGAGCCGCCGTTGCGGCGTCCGGAGTTGCTGGGGTGCCAGCCGGTGCGGCGAATGCGCCCGGCCCGGTGGAGGGCCGAGAACGCCGTGCCGAGCATCTGCGGCGGGACTTGCCCGGCCTCGACCAGCGCCCGCACGTCGGGGTGTCCGGCGTGAAACGGGGCGCCCACGGGGAGGCCGTCGAGGATGCCGCCGAGCTTGGCGAGCACGTCGGCGTAGGAGGCCGCTTCGAGTACGGCAGGGGTTCCGGTGGCGGTCATGCGTCGGCCTCGCTTCGCTGTTTCCGGACGACTTCCTGAATCTGGGCCTTGAGTTGCAGGCTCTTGTCTCCACTCCGGTTCTCCCGCCGGACGAACCTGTGCGCCTTCCGGGCGATACCCTGCGGGGAATTGGCGAAGAGAAGTTCCCCACCTCCAGCCACATACGAGAGGCCGAGCACCCCATGGGGCGGGGACCATTCGTGGGGTCGAAAGATCCGTCCGGTAACGCGGAATGCATGCCCCGGTTGGATGAACACGAGATAATCGCCGCGCTCAGATGGGATGGTGTAGCAGTCGTCCGGAAGGTTCATCGGTGCTCCTTGTGAGCGGATTCCCATTCGGCCATTGCCTCCGCTTCGGCCTCCTGCTGGTGGTAGTCGCACACGTCCAGGGCCCCGGTCTCCCACTCCCGGTGGCACCCGCACTCGGCCCGGTCACCCGGGAGCGCGAGATGGGAGGCGTAGCGGGCGGGGTAGGTGTAGCTCACGGTTCGCCGCCTTTCTGCTGGGCCAGCCACTCAGTGAGGGCGTCCACAAGGTCGCCCACCTCCCCCTCGTCGAGGGTGATGAGCGCGATGCCCACGCGGACGGCGACGACCCCCGGCTCAAGGAGGAGGATGGATAGGGAGCTGTGCGCGTGCTCGGTGGTGTAGATGGTCACAGCGCCCTCCGGCTCACGTGCAGGCGGGCCTTCGCGGCGCGCTCCTCGAACTCGTCGGCGAGGTAGTCGAGGTAGGTCAGCCGCCCGACCTCACAGCAGCCGAGGCACAGGTCGCAGGTGATGGTGATGGCGGTCCCGTCCACATCGAAGCCGGGGTGGCCGCCGATCCCGTCGCACTTGGGGCATGTGACCATGCCCGACCCGATGTCGGCGCTCATGACTCGGGCCTCTCGATGTGGCGCCAGACCTCGGAGCCGCTGCCATCGCAGGCGCGGCAGAAGATCCACGATTGCCCGAGCCAGTGCTGCCCGAGCCCCGCGCACGCCTGGCATGGGACGGTGACGCTGAGCTCGCGCACCTTGCCCTCGCCGTCGCAGGTGGAGCAGGAGCCGGGCGGGTAGCGGGTGTCCCCGGACTGCCGGCCGCTGCCTTGACAGGCGGGGCACGTGGTGAGTTCGCCCACGGGGCCGAGGATGGCGGCCCGGTCGGCGTCGGTGAGTTGGTCGGTCATCGGAGGCTCGCTTCGGGGTCGTCGGGGTGGATGCGGCCCACGGTCTGCCGCCAGGGCAGGGTGAGCGTGTCGTACTGGGTGGCGGTGATGACCGGGGCGAAGAACACGAGGGCGGCGATCGCGAACGCGAGCGCTGCGGCCTGTCCCTCTGGGAGGGCGTCGGCGGGCGTGTAGTCGTGGTCGGTCATCGCCGGACCTCCACGGTCACGTGCTTGCCGCCGAGGATGTCGAAGTGGTAGCCCTCGTCATCCCATTCGGCGACGACTGGGACGATGAGTGCCGTGTCGTCGAGCGGATAGTCCATGGCATCGAACCAGTCGGCGAGGCTGCACCCCTTGCCCCAGCGCCCCACGTGCACGTTCCCGCTCTCACTGAGGTGGACGGGACGGTCGGTGCCGGGCTGCTGTGGTGCGTGGTAGTAGTACTCGCAGTCGCAGTCGTACGCGGCGTGACACGGGGCGTTCTCCGGCGCTTGGCACACGAGGTAGACCGTCGCGAGCCCGGGCTCGATTCGCATGAAGTGGTCGGAGGTCATCACGCCACCCGCTCGAACGGCGGGGGCAGCAACTCACCCTCTGGGGTGCGCCACCCGGCGACCATCTGGGACCAGGCGGTCGGCTCCATATCCTGTAGCCACTCCAGGACGCCGTCGCGGTCGTATTCGTATTCGCCCCACTCGTTGAGGTACTTCCCCACGGCGCGGTGGCAGTGCTCACACTCCTTAGCCGTCCATGCCTCTGAGTGATCGAGACCGGCCATGCGGGCATAGGTTTCGCCGGGAGTGATGCGGCGCCCGCAGATGGCGCAGCGGTGGCCCTTGCGAGCCACTGGGTGGGTCCAGATGAAGTAGGTCATCACGCCACCCGCTCGGCTGGGTAGCACGGGACGAAGGCCCCGGTCTCCCACTCGATGCGGCAGCCGCAGACGGCCGCATCACCGGGTAGGTGCAGGTAGCTCGGGTCGGGGTAGGTGTAGATGGTCATCGCTGGCCCACTTCCGGGTCGTCGGTGCCGTCTGGTCGGACGGCCTTGTAGTAGGTGGTCACAGTGCCCTCCGGGGGGCGTAGCAGGGGTCGGGGTTGGTCGGGTCGTAGGCGACGGCCTCGGCAGCGGCCACGAGGGCGCGTGCAGCGAAGTCGTGCCAGATGGACTCGCGGGCGTCGTACATGGCGAGCAAGCCCCTGGAAGCGGGTTGCGGCGCGCTCGGCCTCGGCCGGATCAGGGATCACAGCGCGCGCCGGGGGGTGTAGTGGTGGCCGTGGCGGCTGGTCTCGTTGAGTTCTGCCACGGTGTCGACCTGTCCGTCCCAGAACAGGGACTTGCGAGATTCGCCATTGCGGTAGACGCGGGGCGTCCACTCGCCCGGCGCTCCGGTGATCGCGCGGCGCGGGGTATGCTTCTTCATGGCATTCCTTTCTGTGATGGGGTTTAGGGGTGGGCCGCCCGGGCCCTATTCCGGGCGGCCCCGGTCGCGGCGGGGGCATCGGTGCACCAGCTCGCCGCGACCTCGTCCCACCGCCCGACTCGAACGGGCAGCGCACCTAAATGCGGGGTGGGGTTGGTGGTTCAGGCCTTCGCCTTCGCCTTCGCGGCCGCCGCGACGGCGCGGTCCACGCGCAGGCTCTGGATGAGGTCGTTGCGCTCCTTCTTGCAGCGACGGCGGCATGTATCAGCGCGCGCGGAGTCCGCTCTTAGTAGTCGTGATGTGTTTCTCTTCGCACGGTGCGCAGGAATCAGCGGGGGCCGCTTCGCCTCACGGCGATAGGGCACTACCCGGCCTGCGGGGACCGCACGGTCTGGCTCTAGATTGTGGAGTTGTCTGGGGCTTCGAGGCCGCGCACCGCATCAGGTGGGGCCGGAAACTGCGGGTCAGCGCGCCGTGGGCAGCGCTGCGAGCCACGCCTCGAGGGCGTCGCGGGTGATGAGCACCTTGGCCCCGAGACGCACGGCGACGAGGCCGGAGTCGGGGTCCAAGTACGCCTTGCGGATGGTGGCCACGTTGAGGCCGACGATCTCGGCGGCCTCCTGCGCGGAGTAGGCGAGCTTGTCGTCGGGGCGGCTCATGCTGCGGCCTGCTCGGCGCGAGACATGAGGGTTGAGGCGTCGGTGCCCAGTGCGCGGGCGATGGCGTCGAGGTGGGCGATCGTCAGGGACGTGGAGCCTGCGAGCCGAGCCTTGATGGTCCCATATGGGATCCCGAGGAGGTCAGCGAGCCGAGCTTGAGTCAGGCCCTGGCGGGCCATCTCCGCACGTACCTGGACCAACACCTCTGAGGCGATTGGGGGTGTGTCCATGCCGAGAACCTTGCCATATGGGGATGCGGGATGCAAGACGAATCGCCAAGAAATGTTCCCAATTGGATATGGGGACGGGCGCCTGGGAGCATGATCCCGAACCGCTGGCCTCGGTGCCCTACCAAATGGTTCAATGATGAGAAGGAGGCGCGAGATGCCCGGAGGAACGGCCGACCCGCCCAGCCCACTGGAGCGCGTCATTGCGCGCGAGCTGCGCCGGCTTCTGGCCTCGCAGGATCGCAGTCAGGCCGATTTGGCGCGGGCCTCGGGCGTGCCCGAGTCCGCGGTCTCCCGGACGCTAGGCGGTCAGCGCAGCATCCGCATGGTCGACTACATCAAGCTGTGCGAGGCGCTTCATGTTGCACCCGGCACACTGATGGCCCTTGCCGAGGCGCGCCTGCATGAGTTCGGAGAGCTTGAGCCCCAGGCGTGACGCGACGCGCTCGGCGTCGGCAATGGTCAGGTCGGGTGCGTCGTCGTCGATGCGCATATCGGTGGAACCCCCAGGGTCTGCCGGGTGCGGGGGCACTCGGTTCGCGGGCGACGGTACGCCTAGCAGCCGACAAAATGAGCCCCCCCCCGGCCAAATTGAGACGTGTCCGCCTGTGAAATATCCTGGTCGGTCGCCTACAAGGTTTGTGGAATCCCCCGCGTGGGGGGACTGGCTCATCCCAGGTCAAAACCATGCATAACTTTGGGCTCAGGTGTTGACAGGTGCCGCGCTAGAGAGGCACAATCCGCGAACTGGCGGGGCCAGCCTAAACCTATTGGTGTCAGGGTAGGTGTCTCGCATGATCGGGGGTAGCGGCACTGGTGGTGTTTCCCCTAGTCAAGTGCTGCGGCCCCGAGAGGATTCGAACCTCCGACACGCGGTTTAGGAAACCGCTGAAACGGGGTCTAGACTAGGGGCAGCGCGGGGGATACCCTAGTCACAGCGTCATAGTGACGACTAAGTGAGCATAGTAGACGCTAGCGGTAGGTGTCTCGGTAGGTGTCTCGGGAGGGTCAGCCATGGCAAATCGAACACGAGCCCGGCAGCGGAGGGCGCGCAACGGTGACGGTGGCGTGGTACAGGTTCATAACAGGGCCTGCCCGCCACCCGTCGACGGCAAGCGGCCCGAGCACCAGTGTCACGGGCCGTGGGTCGCCCGCATCCCAGTCACGGGTCCGGATGGGAAGGTGCGGCGCGAGTCGATGCGCGGCAAAGGTGGCACCCAGAAGGAGGCCTACGAGTGTCTGCGCGAACTGCGGCGCAGGCGGGACATAGGCATCCGGCGACCTCGCAACTACACCCTCAGTGAGTGGGTGGCCGAGTACCTCGTGATCAAGGCCGACGAGGTGCGCCCGACCACCGTCGAGGAGTACCAGCGGACGGCGCGCTACATCGACAGCACCATCGGCGGGATCCCCCTGGAGCAGGTGCAGCCGGCGGATGTGCGGACGCTCAACCGGGAGCTGACGAAGCGCGGACTGCGGGGCACCACCCGCAACCACGCCCACTCCCTGCTGCGCGCCGCCCTCAACCGTGCGGTGGAGGAACGGCTCATCGAGTGGAATCCGGCGTCCGTGGTGAAGGCCCCGCACCTGGATGTGCAGCACGCCACCCAGCCGACCGAGGCCGAGCTGGCGGCGATCCGGGGCGCCGTGTCCGGCGTCCGGGAGTTGGCCCGCCTGGCCGTCGCCTGCCTGGCGCTGCGCCCCGCCGAGGTGTTGTCGCTGGAGTGGCACGAGATCCACGAGGATGCCGAACCTCCCTACCTGCAAGTGGGTGGCTCGATGCGCGCCGTCAAGGGTGTGGGCCTGGTCAAGTTCGACCCGAAGACTGACCGCTCGGCCGCCCCCGTGCCGTTGCCGCGGTGGGTGGCTGAGGCGTTGCGCATGTGGCGGATTGAGTCCGGCGGCGAGGGGTATGTGTTCTGCCGCCCCGGGCACCCGGATGTCCCGACCCGCTCCGAGCGGGACTATCGGTGGTGGAAGGACTTGCTCCAGCGTGCCGGGGTGCGGCCGGATATCGACCGGTACGGGATGCGCGGGTTCGTCGCCAGCGCCTTCGACCGGTCGGGCGCGTCGCCCCGCGTCACCTCCGACGCGCTGCGGCACGCCAAGGTGTCGACGACGATGGAGCACTACGCGCAGACCATCGAGCCGCAGATGGCCGGCGCGTTCGAGGCTGTGATCGGCCGGTTCGGGGAGCCCCTCGACGAGCTGGATGCCCCCGAGCACTTATAATCCCTGGGGGAGTGCCACCCCACTAGGGAAGTCGTCCCGGAGAGTAGCCTATCGGTAAGCCTATGCGTGCGGAACTTCCCGGGGTGGAGTGTTGACGGGCAGCGCTAGCGATGCGATGATGAGGGGCATGACAACCCCGACGCTCGACGCGATAGCGGCCAACGGCAACCGAGGTCACTACGGCTTCATCCACAACAACAACATCACCTGTGCCGACGGCTCGGAGTTGTCCGTCATCGCGGGTGGCGGCAGCTACTCACGCCCCAGTGTGACCCTGTGTACCTGTGGGATGTTCGGGATGTCACCCGGCCTCTACCACTCTCCATTCCGGGGTCAGATGGAGCACGACTACCCCGGGCCCTACACCCATGTCGAGGTGATGGGTGGCCCTGTCGAGAATGACGTGGAGTGCCTGCTGGTGGAGGAAGTGCGCGCGTGGATCGATGGCGCACGGCGGAGAGGTCCAGTGACCGCCCTGACTACGGCGCAGGCTGCCGAGTCGCTGCACATGCTCCCCTCCAGCTTCCGGGCCGCCATGTCCCGGGCGCGAGCCCAGGGGGTGGACCTGCGGGCACCCCGGGACCAGTGGCCGGACCAGCGCACCCCACTGTGGGATGCGGACCGGCTAGACCAGTGGGCGCAGAGCCGCCCCGGAAAGAGGAACCGATGACGATCACAGAGTTCCTGTTGGCGCGGATCGCCGAGGACGAGGACGACATCCACCAACACCAGCGCGTCCTGGCCGAGTGCAAGGCCAAGCGGCGGATCATCGAGCTGCACAAGTCGTGGCCCGTACTGGTCGAGACCGAGCCGACGTTCGAGACCGACGACAGCCTCGACAGTCACGTGATGCGCGTGTCGCGTCAGATGGCGTGGCTCACCGAGCGCGAGTACGTCGCCAGATTCGGCACCGAACCGCCGACCACGCCGATGCTGCTGGCCCTCGTGCAGCCCTACGCTGACCACCCGGACTTCGACCCGGAGTGGCGGTCATGAGCGACCCGATCCCAGAGGACGCCCTTGAGCGGATCCGGGCGGCGGTGAAGCGGGCCGTCCGATGGCAGCGCATGGCAGTACGTATCACCAGACCCGGTCGGTGCTCTTGATGTGTGAGACCCCAAGGAGGCTCCGATGACCACCACCCAGACCCCGCTCCACCACCGCATGATGGCCCAGCTGCGGCCCGTTGAGGGCCACCGCATCACCCTGGTGCGGCCCGGCGTGTGGCGCTGCTCGTGCGGGTGCTCCGGCAACTTCCGCTGAAACGCGAAATAGCGGGGCCGCCCGTAGGTGGCCCCGCTGGTGAGAGGATGGCGCCGTGACCACGACGACGGTACGGGCGGCACTGGGCCGCGAGGTGGATGTGCGCGCGCTGCTGCGCCGGGATGTGCCCCGGATCCTGTACGTGGCCGCGTGGGCGATGGCAGCCATTGGGCTGGCAATTCTCGTGTGGTACCTGCGGCTCTACGCGATGACCGACTTCGACGCGCACGCCTACTGGGCCGGAGCGCGCGGGACGGCCCTCTACTCGACCGGGCCGATGACGGTCGGCGCCTACCTCTACTCCCCGGCGTTCGCCCAGTTGATCCGCCCGTTCGCGCTGCTGCCGTGGCCCGCGTTCCTCGGCGCACTGTGGGTCGCCAACACCTCGGCGCTCCTGTGGCTGCTGCGCCCGCTCGGCTGGCGCTGGGTGGTGCCCCTGTGCCTGGCGTTGTCACCGGAGGTTCTCGGCGGCAACATCTTCGTACCCCTGGCGGCGATGGTCGTCCTCGGCTTCCGCTACCCGGGCGCGTGGGCCTTCTCTGCGCTGACCAAGGTCGCGCCCACAGTGATGCCCGTGTGGTGGCTGGTGCGCCGCGAGTGGCGCCCACTGGCCGTGTGGGCGGCCACCACGGCGGCGGTTGTCCTCGTGTCGGCCACGCTCGCCCCGGGTCTGTGGGTGCAGTGGGTGACGCTGCTGAGCCAGTGGGCAACCGAATCGGGCCGCACGCTCGGCAGCAGCCGGATGGTGCCCTTGATCTACCGCGCCCCGGTCGGTCTCGTGCTGCTGGCCGTCGGCGCCCGGAAGGGGTGGCGCTGGACCGTGCCAGTCGCCGCCCTCCTGTGCACCCCCGTGTTCTGGCTCGGGTCGTACGCCTGGCTCGCCGCGATCCCCCGGCTCAGGGCTTCACGATCTCCGCAATCACGTTCACCGGCGTGATCGTCAGGCTCGTGGACGACGTGACGCACGTGAGAGTGAGGGCCGTGGCCGTGGTCGTGTTCAGGGTGGATGAGGTCGTCAAGGGGATGACGCCGGCGTTCTGCGTGTAGATCCCGTTTGCCGGGCGCGCGTTCGTCAGCGCCAGCAGGCCCTCGCCGTTGCCCGTGGTCCCGGTCGTCCGCACCGTGTACTCGATCACCCCATAGAAGAACACATTGGCACCGGACGTTGACGCCGACCCAAGTGAGACCGTGCCGATGGAAGTATCTGAGACCGTCCCCGTGGTCCCGGCCCGCAGCGTTAATGTGGTGTTGGCGGTGAGCCCGGCGAGGCACTGTCCGTGGATGACGAACCGGTACGTGGATCCGATTGAGATGCTGGTTAGGCCGGTGATGGCCCCGAGGACGGTCTCGGTGGTCGTGATACCCGATGAGACCGTCGTCTGGACGGACGAGCAGGACTCACCCGACGCGCCACCCGCGCCGTTGCTCGCGGCGGTGACCCGGCCCTTGGCGTCCACGGTGAGGTTGGCGTTCGTGTACGAGCCTGCGGTAACCCCCGTGGTGGCCAGGGTGGGTGCGGCAGCCGTCCCCGACAGGTCGCCGGCCAGTTGGATGATGCCCTTGGTGGTGGTGGTGGCGTCCGGAGTGGAACCGCCCGTGCCGTTGCTCGCGGCCGTGATCCGGCCGTCCGCCCCCACGGTCAGATTCGTGTTGGTGTAACTCCCAGCAGTCACGCCCGTGGCAGCCACGGCCGTGTCCGCGGTTGCGGCGGCATTGTAGATGCCATTCTCCCAGTCGTTCATGTCGGCGGCGAACATGCGGCGGGCGCCAGTGTTCGGCCAGTCGATCCACGCCGGGTGCTTGGTGTAGGCCATCAGCCTTGGGTCCCTTCGGTCTGGGCGCGCAGCCATGACGCTGGCAGGAGGATGTCGCGGGCGATGATGAGGCCGGGCTTCGGGGCGGGGGCGTGCGCCCCCGACTCCACCCACCGGATCAGCTCACTAATGTATTCGATGGCGGCCGAGAGCCTGTCCTGCGCCGTGTCCAGCCGCTTCCGCATGGCCTCGTTCTCCGCGGACAGGTCGCGCACATGCTTCTCCAGCGCCCCGATGTCCTTGGCTAGGCCGGCCACCTGGGCGGCCAGACCGGCGACGCTCAGCCCCTCGGCGGCGGCGGCCTGCCGCTCACCGATCCGCTGGTCGCCCCGCTTGCGCCAATCGCTGAGCAGTATGCCGATGAGCACACCCACGAACGGGAGCAGGTAGGGGAGGGCTTCCTTGAGCGCGCCCATCAGGCACTGCCGGTGGCTGTCGCCTCCGTGGTGCTCGGAGTCGCGGGCGAGGTGATGATCGTCGTGGTCGTCGTCGGTATCGGCGCGGGCGCGGGCGCGGGGGGCTGCTCGCTCACCGGGTCGGCGGTCAGGTTGGTGCGGGCGAGTATGCCCAGGGTGCTGACGGTGTTGCCGAGGAAGATCGAGGCCACGGCCTGCCAGCGAGCATCCACCCCGAGGATCAGCAGCGCGGCGCTCACGGACGAGAGCACATTGCCCACGATGATGGCGATGACGTACAGCCACCCGCGGACCCTGGACGAGATCGGGTTGTTCACGAGAGCCACCCCCTTGCGTGGGCCAGGAGTATGGCGATGGCGTGCGCTATCACCCGCAGGCCGTGTATGGTCATCGAGGCGTAGTAGGGCATGTCACGCCGCCGAGGGGGGCGTCGTGCCGGTGGCGGCGGTGAGATTGACCTGGACCTGGGCGCCAGTGATCTCGGACTGCACGCCGTCGGCCGCGCCCTTGGCTGCGGCATCGTAGACTGCCTGCACGTCCACTCCAGCCTTCGCGCCGAGCGCGTCCACGGCGGCCTTGAGCCCGGCCAACTGGGCGCCATTCCCCGCCACGCCACGGCGCAGCCAGTCCAGCACATGCGTCACCGACCACTGAGACGCGCCCACCGTCACCATCTGGGCCGAGCCGAGCGTGTCCGCGATCGCCTTCTTGAGGTCATCCACTGTTGCCATGTCGAACCAGTCCTTCGGGGTCGTCGTTGCCTTGGTTGCCTGCTCCACCCACGAGGCCTCGTCGCCGAACCACACGTTGAGGTCGAGGGTGCTCGAGTAGCCGCTGAGGGTGCCCTTGTCCGTCCACTGCTGGGCGATCACCTGCCACCCGGGCAGGTTGGGCACGCCAGCCGGGAGGGCGTTCGGGTAGTAGACGGCGTCCGGGGCGCCAGCGAGCCACACTGGGCACCGCTTCACCTCGGCCGCCCATCCGAGTCCTGCGTAGTAGTGGTTGAGGTAGAGGATCGGGCACAGGCCCGTCCGCTGCTCCACCAGCGCCAGCCACTCGGCCGCGCCCGCGAGGTCGTTGTTGTAACCCGGTTCGTAGTCGAGGGCGATCAGTGTCCTGCCGTCGAGGTACGGGCCGACCACGGACAGGAACTTGTCGACCTGCGCTGCAGCGCCCTTGCCTGTCTCCCAGAAGTGGTATGCGCCGCGGAGGCCACCCTTCGCCTGCGCCATGTGCGTGGCGAACGCGGGATTGGTGTACCAATCGCCCTGGGTGGCCTTCACGATCGCCGCATCAACCGGGTCCCCTGCGCGATCGGTCGGTAGCTTGAGCCGGGCCGTCGTCAGGTCGAGGCTCGACTGGAAGCTTGACAGGTCCGGAAAGTGGAGCGTGCTAGTGGATGGCATGTGCCTTCTCCTTCGCTGCGGCCTTCTGTAGCTGGTCGAGGTGGATGTGGGCGATGCGCCACTCCGCCTCGTGCGCCTCAGCCCGCGACTGGGCCACGGTCATCTGGTTGTCCTGCTTGCTTTCGCCGCCGTCTCGGAGATGTATTCGATGGCGGCCGAGAGCCTGTCCTGCGCCGTGTCCAGCCGCTTCCGCATGGCCTCGTTCTCCGCGGACAGGTCGCGCACATGCTTCTCCAGCGCCCCGATGTCCTTGGCTAGGCCGGCCA
>JAEHJW020002981.1_pt1 | contig 35194 bp, 56 predicted proteins | sample 9271431 | NCBI WGS metagenome assembly JAEHJW02 | reverse complement strand
CCGGCCGCCCCTGGTGGGTTGAGACCGCAGACCTGCGGCATGATCTCGCCGGCCAGGCGCTGATAGTCGCGCGCGACCCATCGGCCGAACAGTCTGCAGCCGCGCGAGACCGCCACGAATCGGAACGCTTGGCAGCGTTGGCCGCGCGGGTACTCGCGTAGCCACTAGCCACGATCGGAGACCATCCAATGACGTACTACCGGAACAACTACCGGAACAACTACCGGCCGACTAGCGGACCGGTTGACCGGCCGAATAAGCGCGCCGGCGAATGCCGAGACTGTCGCGAGACCGTGCCGGCCGGCGCCGGCCTGCTGTATCGCGAGACCGATGGTGCCTGGTCGGTCCGACACCAGCCGCAGATACACGGCGAGACCACGCGTAGCGCGCCGGCGCCGCGCGATAACCGCGGCGGATACATAGACGAGTGCGGTTCATGCGGCATGGCATCGTGCGCGTGCTAGCGCGCCGGCGAGACACGATCGGAGACCACACACCATGACTGTTACCGCATATCAGCTAGTCGCCGAATCGTGGCATGACGGTATCGGCGATGCCTGCAGGCTAGCTGAGACCGGAGATATCGCCGGCGCGTGCGACCTGCTCACCAGCCGCGCGCCGGTCTCACCAGCCGCGGCCGGTAGTTTCGCTGCAGATATCCTGCTAGGTACCGAACCAGGTACGGGCCATAACGAGCATTCCGCGCGCGCCGGCGGCCGGGTACTAGTCATCAACCATTGGACGTACCGCGCGCAGGTCTGGCAGCGCATACGGGCCGATCGCGCCGGCGAACTAGCCGAATCTCTCGGCCGGACCGAGACCGGCCGGCCGGCCTACGTGACATCCAACCTAGCCGCGCGATTCATTCCGGCCGCGCGCCGGCCAGACACCACACCAGCCAGATAGCCACGATCGGAGACACCAGCCAATGAACACCATAACCGCGCTAGCCACGATCGCGCCGGCGCCGGCCGACACACTGCCAGAGTCCGACCGCAGACACTTGCAGCGCTGCAGGGACTACGCGTGTGAACGTTGCCTAGCGATTGTTCGGACGGTTGACCACTAGACGCGTGACCAGCCGCGCGACTGTCCCGATACCGGAGACCTGGTGTCGGGACAGTCCCATACCCGCACTAGCTACGGACAGTCACAGAATCAGCGCAAGTTACCGGCCGGTACGCATGCCACCTCCGCAAACCTGGCACCCAATCAGCCAACTAGCCACGGTCCGTAACCGAACCACCATCGGCGCCACCATCGGCGCCACCATCGGAGACCGTGCCGGCCGCATCGGACACCAGGTCGGCCGCGGCCAAGATCGCGCGCCGGCACCACGCCGGCCGCAGCGCACCATACCGGTACGGCCGGAACGCCGGCCAGCCAGCCGGCGACACACCAGCAACACGCCAGCCGCGCGGCACCCCGGGCCCCTCGGTCACGCGCCAGACTCCGCCGGCGCGCCGATACTGCCGGCCTCATGCCTATCACCAGCAGAAATCATCGTGGCAGCGGCCGGCGACCGGCCAGCCAGCGCCACCAGCGCAGCCTCGCGCCGCTGAATCTCCGCGCCAAGATCCGCAATCGCCCGGTCGACCGCATCCTCGGTAATCACGTCGATACGCGCACGCGTCGGCGCGAAGATCCCCGTGAGCTTCGCTTCATGCTCCGCGATCCTGACCAGCCGGTCTATCGCGCCGAGCACCGGCCCGGTATCGACCAGGGGCGCGCCGGTCTCCGGGTGCGTCGCGACCTTGCCAGATGCGGTGGTCACGTAGTGGGTCGTTGCGAGCACCCGCCACGCGTGGCGCCTCATGTCCTGCAGGCTCGCTAGCTGGTGGGCGAGGATCTCGCGTGCGTCGTCCCTGGTGAGGCCGCCTGCCTCTAGCGTGGCGCGTCGTACGGCGTCGCGTGCGCTGGTGTGGGCTTTCCATCCGAAGTGTTTGGCGATCTCGACGTATGACATTCCGCGGCGGTACATGGCTGCTGCCTGTGCGTCGCGTTCGACGGTTTCGAGGCTGCGACGGCGTGTCATGGGGTGTGTTCTTTCTTGTGTGTGTCGGGGTGGTGGGGTGGTGCGTGGTGGTGTGGGAGCCGGGACCGGTGCGTGGTGTGGGAGCCGGGACCGGCAACGTGTAGCCCCAGGTTGACGCGCAGGCTGCCGGGTCGGTAACGTGTTACCTGTAGAACTGGCAACACTCAGGGAAGGCAGCGCAGTGAACACCAAACCCGTCATCTACTGGACCGTCAGCGACATCGCGAAACTGTTCAACGTCGCACCCAAGACCGTCAACGTGTGGAGGCTCCGCTACGGGCCCGACCGCACCGACGAGCAGATCGCCAGGACGCCAAGCTGCCCGCAGCCCGACATCATCCTCGGCACCGAGCGTCCCGAAGCCGGCTGGGCACCCGAACGCGCCGCCGAATGGATCGCGTGGGAAGCCTCACGCCCCGGGTCGCCGGGCAGCGACCGGGCACGCGCCCGCGCCGCGCAGTGACCCCTACGAACCGCCGAGCAGATAACCGCACGCCGGGCACGATCGCGCGCCAGGAGGATCGCCGGGCAGATCCGGGTCCGCATCGGGCACCGGATCACCCGGCGGTCCCTCCGCGCTGATCAGCCGCTCGACGTCAGTCTCCGTGAACCCGGTCCCCGCATAGTCGTCGTCCAGATACGACAGCAACTCGACCAGGGCGTCCGGGTCGTCGACCGCCAGATCCGACAGCCGGTTATCAGCCAGGTTGATCTTGCGGGCCTCGAGGTCGCCGCATTCGACGATCTCGCACCGCGCCGACTCGTATCCCTCCGCGACCAGCGCGGCGAGCGTGTTGTTTCCGGCCAGCACGACGAGTCCCTCGGCGCAGGCGCGGACCAGCAGCGACTTGTACTGGCCGTGTGCCTGGATGCTGGCCCGGATCGCCGCCCGGTTGCCGCGGCGCGCGTTCCCCGGGAACGGCGTCAGATCACGGACCGGCACATCACGCGTACCGAGGTAGGCAACAGGCACCGGAATCCCCTCGCACCGCGCCGACCACAGGAAATCCTGTAATCTCACCAGCGTTACATGGATGATGTTACGGGCAGGGAGGCGTGTCGTGACTGACCGCAAGACAGCCGATGAGCTAGTGAACGAGGTCCGCGTCATGCTGGCGTCCGAACGGCTCCTGACCGCGGCGCCGGCGAAACGAGACGCAGCGATCCGCGAGTACCTGACGCGCTACAAGTGGCTCGGCGAGTTCGCCGACACCACCAAGGCAGCCGCGTTCCTCGGCCTGTCCGTCGAGTCCGTGCGGACCTATCACACGCAGGGAACGTCGCGGCGCCGCGCCGGGTACAGCGGGTGGATGTGGCCCGAGCCGGACCTGGTGGTCGCGCGGCGGCCGGCGTGGACGCTCGCGACCCTGGTGATCGCCCGCGCCACGATGCCGGGACGCGGCCGGGGCGGTCCGTCGACACGGCGGCACTACGACCCGGAGTTTAAGGCTGCGGCGACCGGGCGTGTCCTGGCCGGTGAGCCGCTGAAGACGGTCGCGGCCGACGCGGGGATCAGCGCGCACACGCTGTCGGCGTGGGTGACGGCTGCGCGGAAGTCAGGCGACTAGCCGGGTGCGGCGTGTCCGCGGGTCGATGCGGGATTGCCGCAGGCCGTTAGCGCGGACCTGCTGCTCGGCGGTGATCACGTCGTCGGGGTGGTAGAGGGGCCGGTATCGCTCGTCGAGGCCGCAGGGCTGCAGGTAGCCGCGGTGCCGCCAGGACCGGATGGTTGCGGGCGCGACGCCGACGAGTTCGGCTGCCTGCGGGGTGGTGAGCATTCTCACCTGCCCCCGGAAAGACGAAACCCCCGGGCGCCGTGGCGGTCGAGGGGACACTTCTGCTCGCGGACGCAGTGTTGCAGACTCCTGTAGTTCGATGCAAATCGGTGTAGTGGTTCGGCGTGTCGGCCCGGTCACCAGGCAGGGAAGGTGACCGGGCCGGCTGCTGTTCATGCGGGCTGGCCGCTCCCCTCGCACTGGCGCTCGGCTTCGATGCTGGCCGCGAGCGCGACGTCCTCCCGCTCGCTGAGCACGACGAGGATCTCGACGACCCGGACAGCAGTGGCGGCGAGGTTCCGCGCGGCCTGAATATCCGGGTGGCCGCCGGCGGTGGTGCGGATGTACTCGGCCTGCTCGGCGATCTCGGTGAGGGACCGGTTCAGCCGGTCGACGTACTCGGCGGTACTGATCATGGGTGGTTGCTCCGTTCTGGTCGCTGAGGGACGCGGGGCGTTCGTCAGGCTTCGGCGTCGTCGCGGATCTGCCCGGCGACGAACTCGACGACCTCGGCCGGCGTCGCATACCAGCGCGGGCTGTTACCGGAGTCCCAGTAGAAGTCGCCGCCGATGCCGTCGTTCACCCGCTGGTAGACCATGACGTCGAAACCGTGGGTGCCGCCGTCTTCCATGTCGACCGCCGGACCGAAGTCGATCTTCGTGTCGCCGTGGATCAGGGTGTAGCCGTCGCCGCCGGTGCCGGTGGGGTGGAGTTCGACCTCGTCGGTGTCGATGCCGGCGTCGGTCATCATCGCCCAGGTGATGTCGCTGGCCGCGGCGTCGGGGCCCTTGCGAACGAGCCAGGTGCCCTGTGTCTCGTCGTAGGCGATCACGCTGCCGTCAGTGAGCGCGACCCGGGTGCTGGCGTAGCTGGGGTCGATCTCGGCGGTGCGGTCCTCGTCGTACTCGTCGAGGGTGAGGATGACGTCCTGCCAGATGTTGTCGCCGGTGTAGGGTGTTGAGCCGGTCGGCGATCTGCTGGGCGGTGGTGTTCATTGGCGGCGTGCTCCGTTTCACCGGTGAGGTTCAATGCCTTACAGGTGTAACGTTACCGGCACCCCATCACCGTGTCAACCCGGTTCTACAACCTATTGGACGGCCAGCACACCGGTCTCGCAGTACGCCGCATAACGCCGCGTCCACCCCCGGTACTCAACCTCCGTCATCAGATCCCCGCACCGCGAGCACTCCGACCAGTACACAACCCCGTCCGGCGTCCGCGGCAGCGGAGCACGCACCAGCGCATACGCATCACAATTCACATTCCGGCACGGCACCCCGACCAGGCGCTCCGGGCGCGGCGCATCCGTACCCGCCGCACGCTCCGCAAGCTCCGCGAGCCGCAGGAACTCCGACCCGGCCCACACCCCGTCCAGCGGCGCCCACTCGAACGCACCCGTCGTCGTCACCGCATCCGGCAGCACCCCGCCCGGCAGCACATTCAGGATCGGCGCCGGCCGCGACATCCGCTCCGCAGGCAGCCCGAGCACCGTGTCCAGATGCCCGCGCAGCACCGGCACCGAATCATGGACGATCGCCGGGCCGAGCCGCAGAGCCTTCAGCCGCGCCTGCTCCCTGTCAGGCACCGTCAGACGCGCCGCGCCCGCGATCCGCGCATGCCACGACGTCACCGCATCCACGATCAGCCGCACCAGCGCGTCGACGTCGACCCGGATCGGCAGCGCGGGCCCGAACGGCACCCGGATCTTCACCGTGCCGCGCTGCGGATGGCCGAGCGCGTCGACGAGCAGCAGCGTCAGCGCCGGCAACTGGGCGAGCGCCGCGTCGACCGCCCGCTCGTCACGGTCACAGAACACGCGGTCCGCAGGCGCCGGGGTGATGATCGCCCGGTCCTCGTCGTCGCGGGTCACAACCCGGGCGGCGCACCACGAACCACGGGCACAGGGCTTCTGGCTGGCGGGGAGAGGCCGGCGGATCATGCCTCCCCGACCCCGCCGGCGTGACGGGTGATGCTCATGGCGTCAATCATGGCCGACAGTGACCAGTGGGTGACGCCCGCACCGGCCTACAGGCGCGGCAGCCCCGGGATCGCGACCGCCGCGGCCTGCCACGCCAGCACCAGCAACGCCACCGCCAGCGCCGGGACCACGATCAGATGCTCGGGCCACGCACCCGCGCGGAACGCCAGCGGCCGGGGCAGCACCCGGTAGTCGCGCAGCGACGCCGGCCACGCGAGCGGGCACCCCTCGACGGTCAGCATGTCGCCGGCGATGTGCGTGGCGCAGCCGACCGCGCACGCGAGCGGCAGCAGCCCGAGGCCGAGCCCGAACCAGGCGACCGCCGCGGCGGCGGCGATGCCGGCCACGTCCGCGGCGTGGCTGCCGGCCAGCCGCAGGGCACGCAGCCCGGCTGCGACGGTGAGGGCCAGCATCAGGCCGAGAACGATCCGGGCCGGGAAGTGCGCCCGGTACGCGGCTGCAGCCCACACGATCCCGGTGACGACTGCGGTGCCGAGGATCGAGTGGGTGCCGTGCCGGTGGCCGCCGGACACGGCGCGGACCACGACCGCCCACGCTTCGGACAGGAACCCCAGCGACCGGGCGGCGGTCGACCCGCACTGGTCGAGGTCGGGCAGCGTCGCGAACCCGGCGCACAGCACGGTCAGCGCGGCGGCTTCCGGCAGCGGAGCGTGCAGCACAAGCTCGGCGACTGCGGCGCCGGTGACCGCGCCCGAGAGCGCATGGCTGTGTCCCATCATCGGGGGTCTCCGTTCGCGGCGAGCGGGATGATCTCCGCGCCCGGGTCTTTCAGGATCGAGAGGATGTCGTTGGCCTTGGCGGCGCCGACGTGGAACGCGTCCATGATCGCGGTGCGGGTCGGGACCGGGTCGGTGCCGAGGATCTCGGCGACGAACGGCGCAAGCTCGTCCGGGGTCATCTTCTTGACGCGTGCCGGGGTCGGCTTGCGGAGCGGTTTCGGTGCGCGCTCGGGTGCCGGCGCGGGGGTGGTTCCGGTTCCGGTGCCCGGACCGGTCGCGGGGATGGTTCCGGGCACGGTGCCGGGACCGGGCTGCGGGACGTCTGCGGGACCGGTGCGCGGCCGGTCCCGGGACTGGTCCCCGGACGCGACTTCGGCGAGGCCGGTGCGTGCCCGGCCGACCCGGCGGCGCGTCTCGGCGAGCATCTCGTCGGTCGTGACCCGCATCAGCCGCGAGAACCACCAGCGGTGCCACGCCCGGAACACGCGCGGCCCGTCGTGGTAACCGTGGCCGTGGGCGACCAGGCGGCGGATGTGCCGCTCGGCGTGGACGGTGCGCAGGTCGGCGTCTGTCGCGGCGAGCAGCCCGAGCGCGATCCCGATGCGGCGCGGCGTCCACACCCAGCCACCGGTCCGTGTCTGCTCGCCGCCGGGCTCGGCCGGCAGGTACGGTGCCTGCCACACCAGGACCGACAGGAGCGGCAGCACGATCCGCAGCCCGAGTTCGGGCAGCGACGCGGCGTTCGCGGCGACCACGACCCCCTCGGCGGCGGCGACCCACCACATGCGGCGCCCGTTCGGGCCGAGCCGGTGGTGTTCCCGGTAATGCTTCTCGGCGTAGGCGGCGAACGTGAGCAGGGCCAGCGACGTGATCGCGGCGAGGATCAGCGCGAGGGACCGGGGCGCGTGGATGCGCAGCCCGACCCGGTACAAGCCCTGGCCTTCCCACAGCAGGACCGCGGGGAGGGTGACGATGCGGAGGACCGCGGCAGTGCCGGCCTTGCGGAGCAGCCGGGCCGTCAGCCACAGGACAACGGTCCCGGCCGCCCCTGCGGTCGCGGCGGTCGCGGGATGAGCGGCGAGCCACGCCCACGCGGCGTGGAGGACAGGTGTCACGGCTGGTGCTCCTGCTCGTAGGATGCGCGGCCGGTGATCCGCGCCGGGTAGGTGATCCACTGGCCGGTGCCGTGGCAGGCCGGGCAGCGCACCTTGAGGACGATCCTGGCGCGGCCGGTGCCGTGGCACGCCAGGCAGCGGGTGACGGGGCGGCGCAGACCCCACCACCACCAGACGGCGACGACCCCCGCGGCCCCGAACAGGCCGCGGGCCACGTCGATCATGACGGGGATCATGGCCGGGGCGCCGTTCCGCGGGCCGGGACGGTGACCGTGATCCGCTGCGGCGGCGCGGTGATCGCGGCGCGCGGGATCTGGACGGCCCGGCGCGTGGTGGTGGTGAGCGGGACCGGCGCGGGGATCATGCGGCGGCGCCGTCTGCGGGCACGCCGGATCTTGACTGCGGTGATCGCGGCGGCGACCGCGCCGATGACGGCGAGGACGTCGAGCAGGTAGGTGGCGAGCAGGATGATCGCGGCGTCGAGCAGCCCGGTCGCGCCCGCGTACAGCAGGGCGGCGACGGCGAGGATCACGATCGGGCCTGGTCCGGTCTTCGACGGGCCGTGGTGCTCGGGGAACTGGCAGGACGACATTGCGGGGTCTCCGTTTCCGTTAGGTCGGGGTTGTGGTCAGGCTGGCTCGCCGTGGCAGGCGGCGGCGAGTGCGGCTCCGAGATCCTGACCGGGCCGGGCGGCGTACCGGCCGGCGACGATGATGCGGGTTGCGCCGGCCCGGGTGAGCCGGTCGAGGATGCGGGCGACGACCGTCCGGTCGAGGCCGTAGGTGACGGCGAGTTCGCCGGCGGTGACGCCGAGCGGGTTGTCGGTGAGTGCGCGGAGCATCACCGCGGCGACGCCGTTCACGGGACCGGCTGCCTCTGGCGCTGCGGCGCCGGCCGCGGGAACGAGTGCTGCGCTCCGCGCAGCCGGCGTTCGGCCTCGTCGGCGAGTGCCCGGCATTCGCTTCGGCTCGTCATGGTGTGGCCGCGGACGTTCGGGAGCGCGGCGCGGACGGCCATCGCGAGGAACAGCGCGCCGGCGGCGGCGCCGACCGCGATGATCATGAGCACGAACCCAGTGAAGTCCATTTCGCGTGTTTCCTTCCGTTATCGGCGGGTGTCAGACAGGGGACGGCACGGCCGGCTGTCTGACGGTGTCTGACAGCCCCTCGCGCGCGCGCATAGGGCCGGGTTCGGGACGTCGTCAGACGGGTCTTGTCAGACAGGTCTCCTTGCCTGGGGCCGGTGCAGCAGGTAGCGACCCGACCGGTCGTCGCGGGAGACGAGTCCCTCGGTCATGAGGGTCGTCGACAGTGCCGTCCGCACCCACGCGGTCGACAGGCCGGTCTTGCGGCACACCTCGTCGTACACATCCCTGGGCGAGAACTCCCACCCGTCCGGGCGCGTCATCAGGAAGCCGCGGAACAACGCCAGCGCGTCATCGCGCGGCATCTTGTATCCGGGCCGGCGCAGGCTGAAATCGCTTTCAGGCGGCAGCGGGTACGGCGGCAGCGGCTCGTCCGGGTCGATGTCGGCGTCCTCAGCGACTGCGGCTGTCATCGCTGCCGCGTCGTCGTCGCCGAGTTCGCCGCTCAGGTCAAGTTCGCTCACGGTTACCGGTTCCTCCGGGTCGTCGGGTTCGGGCGGGTAGTCGGGCACGACAAACTCCGGGTCCGCAGTGGGCGGCGGCGCTGCGGGCGCCCGGGTCGGCGCGAGGGGGATGGTGACCCCGTCGCGCTTCGCCTCGGCCGCCTCGATGTCGGCCAGCACCGACGCGCCGGTGGTGCGCTTCGCCCACACACCGGACCCGTCGATGCGGCGCAGCATGTCGAACCAGTCCGCGCAGTCCTGCTCGAGCCAGCCGGCCCGCGCCGGGGCGTGGCGGCTGATGAGTTCCCGAAGCTCCTGCTTGTCCGGGCGGAACGTGCGAGCCGGGATGATCCACCGGCCGACGTCGTGTGCCGCGTCCGCGTGGTAGTGCATGCCGGGCACCCGGTTACCCCACTGCGCGGGGTCGGCTCCCGCGTCGGCGAGGCCGTCAGGCATCGCCAGGGAGTCCCCTGAATCCCGGGCACCGAAGATCATCGCGTTGCTGAGCGCGGCACGGACGTTCGTGCTGACCAGCGCGTGCTGGAATCGCTGCGCCGACAGGATGATCTGGATGCCGACCGACCGGGCCGAGTTCAGCACCTTGTCCAGATCCTCGAGGTCGTTGCTGATGATCCCGGCTTCCTCCACGATGACGCGGAGGAACGGGATGCCGCACCCCGGCTCCCAGTTGTCCATCCCCTGCAGCCCGAGGTACTCGGCGCGGGCCGGGATCACCCGCAGCGCGACGAAGCGCACCATCGCGACGCCTTCGGCAGCCGTGGTCGCGAGCCAGTCGATGCCGCCGGCGACGTGGCCGAATGTCTGCGTCCGCTTGACGGGGTCGATCGCCCACGTCACCACATGACGCCGGGTCGCGGCGTCGGCGATCAGCATCCGCGCGAACTCTGACTTGCCGGCACCGTTCATGCCCTCGACGGCCAGGTGCGACAGGTTTCCCTCGGGGAGTCCGAGCGCGGCGGCGACCTTCGCGGTGACGGCCGGCCCGAACAGGGTCTCGGTCTCGCCGTCCTCGTAGACGCCGATCTGAGTCGGGGCGTCGGCGATCGACCCGCCGACCGCGAGCGGGCCGGGCCACGGACGCGGGGTCTTGAGCGGGTTGCCGAGCTTGAAGTCGACGAAGACCTCGTCGCCGCGGTCGGGGTTCGGGCGCACGAACACCGCGGCGAGCGGCAACTGGTTCTGCGACGCGATCAGGGGCCGTGCCTTCTCGACCATGTCGGGGGTCTGCTCGCCGCGCTTGAGCCGGACGACGGTGCGGATCACCCACGGCTCGACGGCGACGATGACCATCTGCGACCCGCCGAGGTTCCTCGCCTTGTTCGCGGCGAACTCGATCCAGTTCGCGGCGATCGCGGTTGCGCGCTGCCGCGCGGTGTCCTCGTCGGTGCCCGTCACGACCTGGACCGGCACGGCAGCCGGTGCGGCAGCCGGTGCGGCAGCCGGTCCGGCTGCGGGCGCGGAGGCGCCGGCCGGGTCGGGGCCGGCTGGCTTGCCTGCCGCAGCCGTGTCCGGCGCGACGACCGTCCCGGTGACAACCTGCGCTGCGGCCGGCAGCGCACGGCGCACCAGCGTCCCCACCATCGCCGGGGCGCGCTGCTGCCTGCGCGGCGGCAGGATCACGTCCTGCACCGACGCGGCATGCGGGGTGTGGCGCACATTCCACAGCAGCGTCAGGGTCAGGCCGCCGACCACGTAGACGGCCATCACCCAGCCGTGCAGCCCGAGCCACCCGTACCGCACGACCGCGGCGATCACGCCGAGACCGGCGGCGGCGTTCAGCGCGTGATGCGCCTTACCGACCCAGGACCGGGAGTGGCTCACCTTCCACACAGTCGCGGCCACTACCCCCGCGCACGCGGCGAGCGGGCCCGCGATCATGCCGGTCGAGTGGATCGCCTTCGCCGCCATGCCGAAGCCGATCGTCGCGGCCGGGACGCCGAGCAGCCACGCGATCCACGGCAGCGACCCGTGCGCCATCTTGGCGACCTGCTGCTCGGCGGCGTTCGCGACATCGAGGGTCGAGGTACGGGACATGGGTCAGTTCTCCGGGTTGAAGGTGCGCCCGTTGCGGCGCTTGTTGTGGGATAGCTCGGCGTCGAACTCGGCGAGATAGACGCGGTGGGAGCGCACGACGCGCCGGGACGCGATCTCAAGGAGCGTGACCGCCTGGTCGATCGGCCGCGTGATTCGCCTCGCGCGACGCGAATTGCCGTGGTCGAACCAGCGGATCGCCTCGCGGATCTCCCACGACGCGCCTTCCAGCACTTCGGCGACGGCGCGGAGGAACGTGCGCAGTCGCTCAGTCTGGTCGTGAATGTCGCTGCCCCGTGCTATCTCGACGGCGCCGATTTCCTTGGCCTGCTGGCCGATGTCGCGTGGCATCAGGGACGCTTCTTCCTGGGTCGGTTAGCGGACGACGTGCGGGAAGGCTGCGACCGGCGCGTAGCCGGCTGCGGGGTATGGCGGCGCCGGTTCACGATCCGCAGCCCGTAGGGGACGAGCGGCCGGTCGAGCAGGTGCCGGATCAGCAGCCCGAATGCCTGGCTCGCGGCGACGCCGGCGGCGAACATGGCGACGTCGTGACTCAGCCCGGTCTTGCGGGCCAGGGTGAACGCGACGCCGGCGGCGACGACGGTGAGCAGGATCTCGGCGATGAGCCGCTCGGCATGGATCTTGCGGGACCGGGGCGCCTGCTGGCGGGGTGGCTGAGTCATGACGTCTTCGCTTTCGGGTTCTTGGCGGTGAGCATCACGCCGAGGCGCAGGTGCTTGCCGGACCCCTTGCAGCAGCGGCAGCCCCACTGGATCGCCAGGACGCGGGTCTTGCCGGTGCCGTGGCAGCGGCGGCACGCACGGAACGGGTGGCGCTTCAGGTCGATGCGCCAGTAGATGAGCAGCCCGATCACCACCCCGAGGATCAGGATGACGAGGACAGCGGCCACGGCCCGGCTCCGATCTTGCGTCTAATCTGTAATCGACTACAGTTTAACCATAAGCATATGCCGGCCGCCACCCTCGTCAACCCCGGGAGTGCGGCAGACTAAGCGCCAGCCAGCCGCTACGATGCGGGCGTCGTCCCGCCAGTCACAGGAGAGCCGTTGAGTCCCGGTCGCGAGGCGGTCACCATTACGCGGCTGACCGGCATGCTCCGCAGCGAGATCCTTTCCGGCGCCTACCAGCCGGGAGACCGGCTGCCGAGCCGCGCCGAACTCGCCGCGCAGACAGGGCTCTCCCAGGAATCGGCGATGCTCGCGCTGCGGGCGCTCCGCGACGAGGGACTGGTCACGCTCGAGCAGGGCCGCGGCACCTACGTACGGGCGCTGCACGCATGGCTCGTGACAGTCCGGGTGCCGGGCGCGGGGAAGGCCGCGTCTGCGGCGGATGTCCGGCGCGCGGAACGGGAACGGCCCGCGGTGACCGGACTGTCCGAGCGCGGCGACGGGCAGCAGCGCGAGTGGGCGATGACTGTCCGGGCACCCGACGCCGGGGTTGCTGCCGCGACCGGTCTTGCCGCGGCCAGGTCAGCGGCGCGCGGCGCGTGGAACGAAGCGTCAGCCAGGATTGCCGTTGTCCCGGCGCAAAGCGACGTAACGCCACTTACATAAATCTAATGGCGATACGTCTCTAGCGTCACCGGTCGACCCGGTGATAACTTCCCTCTGTTATCAGCACGGCACGGAGGCACAACATTGGCGGTTGCATGGCGGACCGCAGGCGGCGACAAGCCGGGCCGCGGCCCGAGCAGGCGGCCGGGACCGCGATGCAACCGGGCGCGGCGCATCCTCGGATACGCCGTCGTGCTTATCTGGCCGCTGACATCCATCGTCTTCCGGGTTGTGCGCCACGGCACCGTCCTCGACCTGGCCGTGGAGATCGGCGGCTTCGCCGTGACGGCTGCGGTCGCACGGTTCCTGTTCCGCCTGATCGACGCCGAGCGCGCCAGGAACGAGGAACTCGCCGAGCAGCACGCCGTGCTCGAGCGTCACATGCAGGCGCTCAGCGGCGCGCTCGCGTCGACCCTTGAGGCCGCCGGGATGCGGGTGCCGCGGTCGCTGGTCCCGTTCGTCACCGAGACCGAGCGCCCCGCGGGCGTGTCACGCCGGGGTGCCGCCGGCGCGGGGAACGCCGGACTGGGCGCTGCGCAGGGCACGGAGAGCGGCAATGAGGGACAGCTTCTCCGTTTCCGTCAGGTCAGGATCAGCGTCGAGGCGCCGCTCGGCCGGGTCGGTGAACCGGGACAGCCGCGCGGGCTCGGCGTAGATGCGGCGGAGGATGCTCGCCGCTTCGGGGCGTCCGGCCTCTGCTAGACGGTCCGGGGTGACGCCGACGACGGCGGCCATCTGAGCGACGGTCCGGTCGCTGCCGGGTGCGGGCCGGTTGCGGCCCCGTCCTTCGGCCTGGCGTCCGCGCTCGATGTTGCCCCAGGTTCCCTCGCTGATCCCGGCTGCTGCCGCGGCCTTGGGGATGGAGAGGTTGGCCGCCTCGCGGGCTTCCCTGATCAGTTCACCCCAGGCGGTTTGTTCGGGGCGTTCGCTCATGGGACTGCCTGCCCCCTGAATCTCAGTGATATCACCGGCCTCATCGTAAGGCCGCGGCGTGTCGCCGTCTAGCCGGGTGTACCGCCGTCAGTAGGGCGCAGTATCGTGATCTAGATGGAAGTGTATTGCAGAACGCTATACACTGCTGTCCATGAAAACCACCCCGGCAACCGCCTCGCAGCGGACCAGCTACAGGCCAGCCGGGCTCAAGCAACTGCGGCTGAACCAGGGACTGACCCAGGTCGAGCTTGCAGCCCTCGTCGGCTGCCAGCAGTCCACGATCAGCCAGCTTGAGACCGGCACCCGGTGCGGCACCGTCGACCTGCTCAAGCGCGCGGCCGACGCACTGCACTGCACCGTCGACGACCTGCTGGCCCCCGTCTAGGCCACGCCACCCGAACGCAAAAAAGGGCGCCCCTCACCTGGTCGCAACAGGGAGGGGACGCCGGGAAACCCCGCGCAGAGCGTAACTCAATAAAGGAGACCCCGTGGCATCCGCTACCACCAGCGCCTACCCCCGGCTGCTCACCGGCAGCGAAGTCGGGCGCCTGCTCGGCGTCGACATCCACACAGTCAACCGCTACGCCCGCAAAGGCAAGCTGACCTCGATCCGCACCCCGGGCGGCCACCGCCGGTACAGCGAGACCGAGGTTCTCGCGCTCCGGGCGCTCGCCGACCTGCCGGCCCGGTTCCCCGGCTGGCGGTTCTGGCGCACCGACGACGGCACCTGCCACGCCATGTCTGCGGGGCGTCAGGCGCACCTGACTGCGGCCGACCCGGACGGCATCGCCGCAGCGGTCGCCGGGCACATCGCCGCTCTCAAGGACGCCGGGCAGTGACCGCCATCACCGTCGCAGCCGGCGTTACCGGTCCGGGCCGGGCGCGCGGACGCCACCGTGCTCCGCGCTCACGGCGCGACACCCGCAGGCCGGCCGGCCGCCGGTGGGATCTCCGCGGGTTCCGTGCCCGGCTCCGCATGCGCCAGCGCGCCGCAGCAGCCGAGGCCGCATACGACCGGGAAACAACCCGCGTGTTCAGCGCGCTGCTCGCCGACCACACCGCCGACCGGATCAACGAGACCCTGGCCGCGATCACGGCGACCGCCGTGCTCGGGCCGGCCGGGCTGCGCGTCGCACGCACCCAGGCCGCGGTCCTGACGGACATGGTCGGTGCCGTGCATTTCCGGCGCGAGGCGATCCGGGCCGGCCGGTGGCTCGGTGATGCCCGGTGAGCGCCGCGGCTGAGAACAGGCAGCGGGATCTGCTCGACGACGCGGTGTACCAGGACGGGGCGCGGGTGATCCCGGCGGCGTGGCTGGCGCTGGCCGACGCGGCCTGGTCGGCCGAGGAAGTCGCGGATCTGTGGGAGCGGTACGCCGAGGCGGTCCGGGTGCGTGACGGGCTGCTCGATCTGCCGCGCGCCGAGTTCGTGGACTGGCGTGACCGGTGGCTGGCCGAAGACCTGGCCGAGCCGCGTCAGGAATCGGCGATCGAAGTGATGGCGCAGGAGGCGGATGACGTGTTCGTGCTGCTGCGCCGTGGCCCTGTTCGTGCTGGCCGGGCGGTCGCAGCCTGATCAGCTTGGCAACCTAACGTTATCCGGTGTATCCTGGTAACGTTAACTTGGAGGGAGACCCCGTGACCGCACCAGCAGCCACCACCCCCGACACCAGCGCCCCGCAGGCGCCGAAGTCGATCTACCAGTTGATCGCCGAGGCCAAGCGCCGCATCGGACCGGTCGGCAAGGAAGGGTGGAACGGCCACCAGAAGTACAACTTCCGCGGCGTCGACGCCGTCGTGAACGCCGTCGCCCCCGTGTTCGACGACCTCGGCGTCATCACCGTCCCGGTCCTGCAGCACCGCGAGCACGCCATCGAGGAAGTCGGCGAGAAGCGCAGCCGCATGGGGCACCAGCAGGTCACCGTCACCTACCGGTTCTTCGGGCCGGCCGGTGACTGCATCGAGGCCACCGTGCCCGGTGAGGCAATGGACTCCGGGGACAAGGCGACCGCCAAGGCCATGTCCGTCGCCTACCGGACCGCGCTGCTGCAGGTGCTCAACCTGCCGACCAGCGAGCGCGACCCCGACGAGGACTCCTACGAGTTGTCGTCCGCCGATTACGACGACGGCGACTGGGGCCAGTACCCCGACCTCATCGCCAGGATCAGCACCCTCGGCGACGCCCGGAAGCTCGACGCCGAACTGCGCGGCCAGTTCGAGCGCGGCGAGGTCACCGCAACGAAGGCGCGGAACATCAAGACGGCGATCGCCAAGCGGCTGAAGGACGCCGGGATCAGCGAGCCGCCCAAGGACGCCGCGGCGAAGAACACCGACGCGAAGGACGCCCCGGCGAAGGGCACCAAGCCGAAGCCCGCGGACGCCGCGAAGGACACCGCCACCAGCACCGCCGCCGAGGCGGCACCGGACCCGGACCCGCAGCTTGCCGACTGGCTGCTCCGCATCGCCGACGCCACCACCGAGACCACCCTCAAGGCGGTATGGGACGAGATCGTGGCCGCCAGGCGGCAGGCCGTCAAGGTGCCCAACCCGAAGGGCGGCACCGGGACTATCTCGCTGCTGATCAACCAGCGGAAGGCCGAGATCGCCGCAAAGGCCGCGCCGCCTCCCGGTGACGACCAGGACGTGTTCGCCGACGCGAACGCCGCGCTCGCCGGGGCCGCGTCATGAGCGTCCTCGACACCATGATCAAGCGGGCGCAGGACTGGGACGCCGCCCGGCCGCGTTCCAGTCAGGCCGCGATCGGCTGGTCCGAGGTCGGCGGCTGCCGCGCCCGCCTCGGCCACCGGCTCCGCGGCGACTGGCCCAGCGACCAGCCGGACACCTGGGCGGCGATCCGCGGGACCGCGCTGCACCTGTTCCTCGAATCGCTGATGGACGGCGAAGGCGAGATCACCGAGATCGAGACCACCTATCGCGGCATCCCGGGCCACACGGACCTGCTGATCACCGCAGACGGGGTCTACGACATCAAGACCACCAGCCTCGCGAACCTGACCGCGTGGAAGGCCAGCCCGAAGGCTTTGCTGCCGAAACGGCAGCAGGCCCACGGCTACGCCGCCGGACTGGTGGACGCCGGGCGCCTCCCGGCCGACTGCACGGTCGGCCTGATCTGCGTCCCGGCAGACGGCACCTTCGCCGACTGGTGGCTGTACGAGGAACCATTCGACCGGGCCGTCGCGGACAGCGGCGCGGACCGGCTCGACGAGGTCAAGCGCCGGGTCGCTGCCGGTGAGTACCTGCAGAGGGACGAGCCTCCCGCGTGGTGCGAGCGGTTCTGCGAGTTCTACACCCTCTGCCGGGGTGGTGACGAGACGCCGGAAGACGAGCCGATCAGCGACCCCGAGATCGCCGCGATGATCGAGGAATACGGGCACGCAGCGCAGCAGGCCAGCGCCGCGGAGGCGGTCAAGAAGAAGCTCGGCCCGCAGATCCGGGCGTACCGGGGCGTCACCGAGGGTGGCTGGCGGATCTTCACCGGGAAGCCCGGCGACGACAAGACCGAGCCGGACATCGACGCGATCCGGTTCGACTACCTGATGCGCGGCGAGGAAATGCCGCAACGCACGGTGCCCGGGAAGGCCGGGAGCCTGTTCGTCCGGGCACCCAAGGACGCGTCGTGAGCGTCTGCCCGAAGCGGTATCCCACCCCGGACACTGCGGAAGCGGCAGCCGGCCGGCTGATCACCCGCACCGGGCGGCTGTACGTGGCCGCCCGGTGCCCGGCGTGCGGCAAGTGGCATGTCCGCGAGTCCCGGCAGGTCGCCCCGCCGGCGCGGCAGCACGCCCGGCACAGCCGGAACACGCCGCCGCGGGCCGCGACCGAGGCTGCGTGGCTGCGTGACGGCGGCCGGTGCGTCGGCTGCGGGGTGCTGATCACGGACGGCATGTGGTGGTCGATGCAGCACCGCATCCGGCGCCACGCCGGCGGTCACCAGCCGTCGAACCTGATCCTGCTGTGCGGGTCGGCGACATCGAGGGGCTGTCACCGGCTCGCTGAGAACCGCGACGCGGATGCGCGCAGGCGCGGCCTGTGGCTGCCGGCGAACACGATCCCGCCGGTCGACCCCGCCACGGTGCCGGTCTGGTACGCCAGCGACGAGGCGTGGTTCCTGCTCGACGACGACGGGGGACGGGCCCGCTGCCCGGCACCGGAGGCGGTCGCGTCGTGATCAGCTTCCGCGACCTCGTCGCAATCCTCATCGTCTGCGCATTGGTCTGGCTTGCGGCCCGGTGGATGACCCGCGCCGTTCAGACAGCACCGTCGCGTCAGGCACGGCGGGACGCGCGGCGCTCTCACCCCGCCGGCACCGGGTTCTTCACCCGGAAGGAACTCGACTTCCTGGCGTTCGCCGCCGGCCAGCTTGCCGACGCGCCCCCACCCGACCTGATCGCCGACCTGTACCTGATCCCTAGAGAGGACACCGATGAGTAACACCCGACGCCCCCGCACCCCTGCGCGAAGGCCCGACCCGGCCGCGGTCGCTGACGCGGCGGTCGCGGCGATGGACGCCAGCCTGCAGGCCGCGCGCAACGCCGTCGACGACGACCCGCCGACCGCACCGGACGCACCGGAGCCTCGCATCGAGGCTGCACCCGGACCCGAGGATGTGCCCGCTACGCCAGCCGCGGCCACGCCGGACCCGGAACCGGAGCGGGCACCGGACGGACCGCGCTACCCGTGGGCCGAGACCGCGATCCTCGCCGAGCACCCCGAATGGGAAGACCTGTTCGACAACACCGGGCGCCTCACCGTCCCCGCCGGGATCTGCGACCCGCCGGTGTACCTCACCCGCGACATCGAAACCGCGTTCGAGCGCATCATCGACGACCTGCGGGCCGGCGCCGAACAGGACCGGGCCGACCTCGCCGCGTGGCACCCGAGGGCACGCGCCGCGGTCCTCGCGCCGCTCGCCGAGCACACCGACCTGCACCCCGCCGCTTCGTTCGGGTACGTCGCATGAGCGCCGCCGACGTCATCCTCACCAGCGCGGCTGCGGTCGGGCTGCTCACCCCGTGGGGTCTGATCGCGACCGGGCGCCTCGTCACACCATCCCGGCGCCGTGACCCGATCAGCGACCGGCTGAGCAGCAGGCTCGCGCACCGCACCGACACCACCGCGGACGCGGCCGACATGCTCGGCACCCCGCCACCCCGGCCGGTCGTGCAGCGCGCCGCGCAGGACGGGACGCGCCACGACCCGCAGCACGGCGAGTTGTGGACCCGCGAACACGCCGCCGCGTACCTGGGGGTGTCCGTGCGCACGGTGCGGCGCCTCGGCGCCGGCGACCGAGCACCGCTGACCGAGGTCCGGCAGCCTCACCCCCAGCCGGTGCTCCTGACCGCCGACTCGGTGCGGCTGTACGCGCTCACCCGCGCCGCCGACGCACCCCTGGCCGCGGCGACCGTCCCGCAGCCAGCCGCATCGAACGGGCACCGGCCGTGACCACCCCGGCACCCCGCGAATGGGTGGTCGAACTGCCGCCCGGCACCCCGATTATCAGCGGCAACCACCGGATGCACCCGATGGCCCGCGCCGCAGCGGTCAAGAGGCTCAAGGACACCACGGTCCGCGCCATCGAGATCGCCCGGCTCCCCGTGATCACGGTCCCCGTCGACGTCCTGATTGAGTACGAACCGCCACCGCGGCTCAAGAAAGACCGGCACCCTCTCGCGTCGGCGCGGATCGAGGACTCCGACAACCTCGCGCCGACCGGCAAGACGCTGGTCGACGCGCTGAGGAAGGCCGGTGTGCTCGCCCGCGGTGACGCGCACGGCCGGGTCCGCAAGGTGACGAACCAGGTGCTTCCCCGGACCCACCTTCGCGGCCATGTCCGCATGAGGATCACCGAGGTCCGCTGATGTGGTCGCTGGTCGGCGTGGCGTGGATCGGCGGCGGTGTCGGGCTCATGGTGGGGCGCGCGGTCCTCCGTGACCGCGCCCACGCCGCCCGGGTCGCCGCCTGCCACGCACTCTCGGAAACCCCCCGAACGGAAGTGAGCATCAATGTCTGACAAGACGGGCATCGAATGGACTCAGGCGACCTGGAATCCAGTCGTCGGCTGCACGCACGTATCGCCTGGGTGTGACAACTGCTACGCGGCCCGCGAAGCATCAGGGCGCCTGGCCGCGAACCCCGCTACCCGCGGCATCTACGCCGGGCTGGCTGAGGACGGCCGGTTCAACGGCACCGTCCGGCTGCTGCCGGACCGCCTGGATCAGCCGATCCGGTGGCGCCGGCCGCGCAGGATCTTCGTCAACTCGATGAGCGACCTGTTCCACGACTCGGTGCCAGACGACTACATCGCCGAGGTGTTCGCGGTCATGGCGCTCGCGCAGCGGCACACCTTCCAGGTGCTCACCAAGCGGCACGGCCGGATGCGGTCGCTGCTGAACAGCGGGCTGTTCATCGCGTCCGTCACTGCGGCGTTCCTGCGCCGTGCCGGGAAGGCCGGCGCTGTGTCCATCGCGGACCCCGGCAGCGTCGTGGGTGCCCGGGTGGCGTGGCCGCTGCCGAACGTCTGGACCGGCGTCAGCGTTGAGTCCAGCCGCTACCTGTACCGGGTCGATGCGCTGAGGGAGACCCCGGCAGCGATCCGGTTCCTGTCCTGCGAGCCGCTGATCGGCCCCCTCGGCGAAGTGAACCTGGACGGCATCGGATGGGTCATCGCGGGCGGCGAGTCCGGGCCGCGCGCACGGCCGATGCACCCGGACTGGGTGCGATCCCTGCGCGACCAGTGCGCCGACGCGGGCGTCCCCTTCTACTTCAAGCAGTGGGGCGAGCACCTGCCTGTGCCGGTGTTCGATGCACAGGCGAACGGTGGCCGTGCATGGCGCACGCCAACTGGCGGTCTTACCGCCGCAGTCATCCGCGAGCCGTCACGGGGGTCGTTCCGCCGCGGTGAGACACGCCCGATTCGGCCCGGCGATACCAACGGCTACGGCACCCTGCTCGACGCGGACACGATGGCTCTCCGCGTCGGCAAGCGGCAGGCCGGGCGCCTGCTCGACGGCGTGCTCCACGACGAGTACCCGGCGGTGGCCGAATGAACAGGGTCATCGCCGCCGCCGGCGCCGTCCTCACCGCGCTCGCCCCCGCCACCGTGGCAGCCGCCGCGCACGCCACGACACCCCGCATCGTGTGGCAGGCGAAGATTTGCCGCACAGACGAGTTGTGGCGCACCCACGACACCCTCGGCCAGCAGGTCATCATCCGCAACAACACCTGGGGCACCGCCCGGGTGTGCCTTCAGACCGCCGGCCGGTACTCGACCGCGTGGCGCATCACATCCGCCCGCGGGCTGCGGCGCGCCTTCATCGGCGCGTTCCCCAACGAGTTCTACGGCTGCTCCTGGGGGAAGTGCTCCGCCGGCGCGATCCTGCCGAGGCGCATGTCCAGGGTCCGCGGCATCAGCGTCACCTACGCCACCGCGCCCGGGATGCCGGCCGGGACCGCGAACAAGGCACTCGACATCTGGATCAGCGTCCACAAGCACGTCGGCGGCTACGTGCGCGGTGCTGAGGTCATGGTCTGGCTCGACGCGACCTACACGCCGCCTTACGGCCGGCTCCCGATCGTCCGGGTCGGCGGTCACCTGTACTTCTTCGGGCACCACCGGGCGTGCGGTCCGACGATGTGCTGGAACTACATCCTGTTCCGGCGCGTCTATCCGACCGCCGCGGTCAGGAACCTTGGCCTGCAGCCGTTCTTCGCCTACGGGGAGGCCCGCGGGCTGATCAAGCAGGACTGGTGGCTTGAGGGCGTCGACGCGGGCACGGAGATCGGCCGCATCCGCCGGGGCATGACCATCTACCAGTTCTCGGTGCGGCCGTGACGGTGGCTGAGCCGGTCTGCGCTGCGCTGGTCGTCCCCCCGGGGTGCCCGCGGCGGTGGCACGGGCCGTGTCACCGCGGGCACGCCCGCTGCGTGCGGCAGGCGAGACGGTGGCAGGCCGGGCAGCGCGCCGCGATGCGCCGGGCCGAGACCGGGGCCCGGTGCCCGCACCCGCACAAGACCGCGTACGAGAACCAGGCGGCTGCGTTCTCCGCGCTGCGGCACCTGGACGCGCGGGACAAGCGTCAGGGACTCAACCCGTACCACTGCCCGGCCGGTCACTATCACCTGGGCAGGCGGATGCGGAACGTCGCCGCGGTGTGGCGCAAGTGACCGGGCGCCGGAAACAGAGACAGGCCCGGCCCCCTCAGCGGGGCGGGGCCGGACGGGCTTGTGCGGTGCTGTCGTGATGTGAGCGGCCGGGAGGCGGCGTGGTGTCAGTGTTCAGCGGGGGACGGCTGCTCGGCGGCTGCGATCAGGATGCGCCGCACATGCACGGTCGACAGCGACGTCAGCTTGGAGATCGTCTCGAACGATGTGGGGCGTCCCTTGTCGTCGGTCTCGGCGCGGAGCGCGACCATCGCGGCGGTCAGTTCGTCGCGGGCAGCCTGGAATGCCTCGGCCGCCCGGTCGTAGGCGTCGGAGGCTGCTCGGACTCGGGTCTCGGCGTCGGCGCTCATGTCACCTATGGTTACACATTCTGTTTCACGGTGCGTCGTGCGACTTGCGCCGCGCGCCCCTGGCGAACTAATCTGACTACACGTTATACTACACGTACACCAACGCGCGGTGAGCGTACCGCGCCACCCCCCACCCCTGCCACGAATCGAGGACCGTTGACCGGCAGCCACACGACGGGAGGGACCGTCTGATGGCCCGCAGCCACGGCAGGATCTACACGACCATCTGGTCTGACGCCGACTTCGTCGCGCTCACCCCCGACGAGCAGCGCCTGTTCCTCTACATCGTCACCCAGCCCGACCTCGACCACTCGGGCATCATCGCCCTGCGGCCGAAACGATGGACCCGCGGCTCACGGCACCTGACCCTCGACGACATCACCAGAGCCCTCGCCGGCCTCGAAGCGGCCCGGTTCGTCATCATCGACGAGGACGCCGAGGAACTCCTGGTGCGCTCGTTCATGCGATGGGACGGCGTCTGGAAGCAACCCAACATCGCCAAGGCCGCAGCGGGCAGCATCCAGGCGACCACGTCGCCGGTGATCCGTGACGCGCTGCGCCGCGAACTGATGCGGATCGACATCGGTTCCGCGAACGCCGAGGTCAGGAACCTCCACGCAACCCTGCTCGCAGCCCTGGCCGATGGGTCACCGGACCCCCCCGACGACCCCGCTCCGAACCCTTCGGCGAACCCTTCCGAGAACCCTTCGGGCAACCCCACGCGCAGGGGTACGGGGAAGGTAATAGGTAGTAGAACAGGTAACCCCCTTCCCCTTCCCCTTTCCCCATCCCCTTCTGCCGCGCCCGCTTCCAGCGGGCGCACCCGCGCAGCGGGCAAGCCGCAGCGCGGCACCCGGATTCCGCAGCCCTGGACCGTCACACCCGGAATGGTCGCCTGGGTCCGCGAGAACTGCCCCGACGTCGACGGCCGAGTCGAGAACGAGAAGTTCGAGAACTACTGGCTCGCCAAGAGCGGCCGGGACGCCGCCAAGGTCGACTGGGAGCGCACCTGGCGGAACTGGATGCTCGAAGCCCAGCAGCGCGCCGCACGCTCACCGCGCCTCGCCGCTGCCGCCCCGCGCCAGTCGGCCGCCGAAGCGCGCATCGCCGAGATCAACCGGCTCCGTGCAGGCGCCAGCCAGCCCACCACCCCGGCGTCAGGGCACCTGGCGCCCGTCATCCAGGGGAGCGTCGTCCATGACCGGTGAAGAAGTTTGGGATCTGCTGGCCGTCATCGCGGTCCACGACCTGCGGCACGTCGGCCAGACCGACCACGACGTGTGGACCGCCCACGTCGGCGACCTGCCGTTCACCGAATGCCGCGACGCCGTCATCGCCCACTACCGCGACAGCAGCGACCGGATCATGCCGGCTGACGTCCGGTCCCGGGTCCGCGAGATCCGCGCCGACCGGCTCGAGCGCAACATCCCCGCACCGCCGCCCGCGGACCTGACCGACGACCCGAAGGCGTACATCGCGTGGCGCAGGGACCAGCTTGCCGCGATCCGCGACGGGCGCCCCGAGGTCGCCGCAGCGCCGCAGCGACCCGCGATCGGCGGTGACCGGTGACCGGGCCGTCCCTCGACGACGGGTTCGTGCCCGCCGCTGACATCCTGGCGTCCGAGCAGATCGCGCTCGGCACCATGATCGACGGCAGGGACGGCAGGGACGTCGACGAGTTCCTCGCCACCGCGCGCCCGGAGGACTACTACCGGCCCGCGCACCAGGCCGTCGCAGCCGCAGCCGCGCGCCTCACCGGCGACGGCGTCCCGGTCGACCCGACCACGATCCTCGGTGACCTGCGCGCCACCGGTGACCTCCACGCGATCGGCGGTGACCCCGGCTACCTGCTGAAGCTGCAGGCACAGTCCAGTCCCGGCGGTCTGTACCACGCGCGCAGGGTCGCGGCCGACGCTGCCCGCAGGCGCCTCCACCTGGCCGGCATCACCATCCAGCAGCTTGCCGACCCCGACACCTACGACCGGGCCGCGTACGACAAGGCCCGCGCCGCGCTGGACACGCTGCCCGACCCCGCCGCCGCGGCCGACACGACACCGGAGTTCGCGGACGTGATCGGCGCGGCGATCCTCGGGCTTGAGCAGGAACGGGCACGCGGCATCCCCCTGCCGTGGGCCGATCTCGCTGAGATCCTCACGGTCGGCCCCGGGTTTCACGTCGTCGGCGCCCGCACATCGGTCGGCAAGAGCGTGGCGGCGCTGAACATCGCCGCGCACGCCGCGATCCGGCACGACATCCCGACCGTCGTGTTCAGCCTCGAAATGAGCGCCGACGAACTGGCGCTGCGGCTCCTGGCCGCCGAGGCACGCATCCCGGCGCGGCACCTGGGCGAGCGGCGCATGACGGACGAGGACTGGACCCGGCTGCAGCGGGCGTCGAAGTGGATCAAGGACGCGCCGCTGATGATCCGCGACGAGCCCGGCGTGACCGTGCCGGGAATCCGCCGCGCGATCCGTGACCTGACCCGCACCCACGGGCGGCAGCCGGGCCTGGTGATCGTCGACTACCTGCAACTGGTGACCCCGGCCGGCCGGGCGTCGAACCGTGAGCAGGAGGTCGCCGCGATCTCGCGTGGCTTCAAGCTGCTGTCCCGCGAGTTCGGCATCCCGTTCGTGGTGCCGGCGCAGTTGAACCGCGGCCCGGAGTCCCGGTCCGATAAGCGCCCGCAGGCCGCGGATCTGCGCGAGAGCGGATCGCTCGAGCAGGACGCCGACACGATCACCCTCCTGTACCGGCCCGACGCGCACGACAAGGCGAGTGAGCGGGCCGGGGAGATCGACCTGATTGTCGCCAAGCAGCGGAACGGCCCGACCGGGACCGTGACCGCTGCGTGGCAGGGCGAATACCAGCGGATCGCTGACCTGGCGCCCCGCTGGACCGCAGACCAGCCGGCCGCGTAGGGCGACCGGCGAGCAAGGAAGGAAACCCCTCTCATGGCAGGCGAAACACAGATCACCGTGATCGGCAACCTCGTCGACGACCCGCAGTTGCGGTTCACCCCGACCGGGCAGGCGGTCGCCAACTTCCGCATCGCGTCCACCCCGCGGACCCTCGACAGGGAGACGAACGAGTGGAAGGACGGCGACGCCCTGTTCCTCGGCTGCAACGTGTGGCGGCAGCCGGCCGAGAACGTCGCCGAGTCGCTGACCAAGGGCATGCGGGTCGTCGTCGTCGGCCGGCTGCGGCAGCGGTCGTACGAGACCAAGGAAGGCGAGAAGCGGACCGTCTACGAGATCGAGGTCGACGAGGTCGGCCCGTCGCTGCGGAACGCCTCAGCGAAGGTCATCCGCGGTGAGCGGTCCGGTGGCAACGGCAACGGCGGCGGGAACGGTGCCCGCAGCGGTAACCGGCCCGGCGGCAGCCGCGGCAACGGGAACCGGGCCCAGGCCGCGGCCGACCCGTGGGCCAACGACGACCCCCCCTTCTAGCCGACACACGGCACCACCACCTGCGCGAAAGGAAACCCCACCAGCCATGACCACCACACCGCCCAGCGAACTGCTCGGGGCAGTCATCCCGCCGTGCGGCATCCCGGCCACCCGGGTCGGTGCCGTCGCTGAATCCGTGATCGGCGTCGCGTTGCGCCTCGCAGGGATCATCCACGACGACGACCCCGCCGAGGGCGCGGCGCTTGTCGCCGGTCTCGACGACGAGCAGCGGACGGTGCTGCCGTTCGTCCTGGCCGCCCTGGTCGACGTCGACAAGACCGCGTCAGAGATGCTCGGGTGGCTCGGGTGGACGACTCCCGGGCCGCTGGGGCGTCTGACCGCGGTCGCGCCGGCTTACGCGCTGCAGTTGCAGCCGCGGCCGACGAACTCGGTCAGCATCTGCGGCACCCGTGACGGGTGGCGGGCGCACCACCGGGACGGCGACGAGCCCTGCGAGGCGTGCCGGATCGGGAACGACGCCTGGGTGCGTACGTGCCCGCGGCCCGGGAGGCTCCGCGATGCCGTCGCAGCTTGAGCGGGATGCCTGCGTGTGCGGGCGCCCGAAGACGGTCACCCAGCGGTACTGCCGGTTGTGCAAGCGCCGCTGGGTGAACGCGGGGTGCCCGGACAGCGGACCGCCTGCGGCGATGCCGTGGCGTCTTGAGCGGGATGCGTGCCAGTGCGGGCGGCCGAAAACCAGCCGCCAGCAGTATTGCCTGCCGTGCCGCCGCCGGTGGGTGAAGGCCGGGTGCCCGGACAGCGGACCGCCGCCGGCGATGGATCGGACTCAGATCGCGTCGATCGCCGCCAAGGCCCGCGCCGCGAAGGACGGCCCGGTCGACGCACCCGACACGTACGACGCCGAGTGGTACTCGGTTATCGAGCCGCAGCGCCGCTGGCATCGGGCGACCGCGGTCGCCGCCGATCTTGCCCGCTGCGTCGCTTCCCGGGACGACGCGGGCGCGCACCGGCTGCTCACCCGGCACGCGGCGTCACTGCCGGCTGTCCTGGTGGCGCTCGGGTGGCTCGCTGACCCGGCCGCCTACGCGGCGCGGCGCGGGCCCACCACGGCGCGGCGCATGGTGTGGCTTGCCGCGGCAGGCGACCCGGCCGCGTTCGACGTCGCTGCGGCGCTGCCGGCCGCGACCGCCCGGGATACCGCTCTCACGCTCGCCCGCTGCGTCCCGGTACCCCAGCGGGCAGCCGAAGCCGCCTGACCCTCACCCATCCAGAGCACGACGAAAGGAACCACGAAGTGTCCCGACTTCACCCCGACAGCCTTGTGTCGAGCAGGGCCGCGCAGTCCCAGCCGTTCGGTGAGACGTTCGCCGCGATCGCCCGCGGCCGGGCAGCGACCGACGCCTCGGCGACCCTCGCCGACGTGGTCGCCCAGGTGCGGGCGCTCGAGCAGCCCGGCACCGTCACCATCACCCTGAAGGTCGCGCCGTACGGCCAGGACGGCGTGAACATCGACGCCACCGTGGTCGGCAAGCCGCCGAAGGTGACGCACCCGTCGACGTTCTTCATCGACGACAAGGGGCGCCTGACCCGCAACGACCCGAACCAGGCCGGGTTGTTCCCCGACGAGCAGTGACCGTCCCCGATCCGATCAGGCAGGAAGGAACACCAGACAGCCATGACAGCCACGTATGAGGACGCCCGCACTGAGGCCGGCGCGGTCCGTGACCTCGCATACCAGGCGGCGCAGCCCGTCGCCCTCGCACCCGGAACCTTCACGGTGCTCCGGGCGGTCGACGGCACGTTCGCGGAGTACGACCTGCGCGGCGCGCTGCCGGCTTTCAAGACCGGCACCGTCACCGTCCGCGACGTCGCGAGCTTCAAGACGTACTGGGAGAAGCACTCCGACGACGCGAGCGACGTGTTCGCGGACCTCAAGACCGCAGTGATCACCGCGGTCCTCGACGCCCACAGCCGCGACGCGGCTGCGTGGGAGCGGCACCGGCTCGTTCTCGCCCTGACCCCGCTGCAGGCGTGGCAGGACTGGGCCGACAAGGACCGGAAGATGATGGCGCAGCTTGACTTCGCGGAGTTCGTCGAGGACCACCTGGCCGACATCGCGCCCGAGGGGCCGGTGCAGGCAGCGGACCTGCTGGAAATGGTGCAGCACTTCACCGCGCAGAGGAAGGTCAGCTACGCGTCGAGTCAGCGGCTCGACAGCGGCGAGATCGCGTTCACCTACGCGGAGGACACGGCGAGCAGCGGCGGCAGGAAGCATGTCGTCGAGGTTCCGACCGCGTTCACGCTGGCGATCCGGCCGTTCGACGACAGTCCGCAGGCGACCCGCGTCGATGTGCGGCTGCGGCACCGGGTGCCCCGGGATGCGGGTGACCCGGTCCGCTTCGGGGTGTTCCTCGACCGGCCGGATCAGGTGTGGGACGCGGCGGTGCGGGAGGTTGTCGCGAAGGTCGCTGAGGTCGCCGGCCGGCCCGTCATGATCGGTGCCCCTGCGGGCCGATAGCTCGTTCCGTGCGGGCACCCCGGCACATTCCGGGGTGCCCGCGAGCCGCCGTCCGCGCAAGGAGACCCCCGATGGCCGTTCACGGCACGCAACCCACCCTCACCGCAGTCTCGCTGTTCGCCGGTATCGGCGGCATCGACCTGGCGCTCACCCGCGCCGGCGTGCGAGTCGTCGCCGCCGTCGAGATCGACCCGGCCGCGCGCAGCGTGCTCGCCCGGCATTTCCCCGACGTGAAGCTGTTTAACGATGTGACGGAGGTATCCGGCGATGAACTCACCGCAGCAGGCTTTGTTCCCCGACGAGGAATCCTCGCCGGCGGTTTCCCATGTTTCGCCGCCGGGACGCGTATCCTCTGCGAACGCGGCTGGGTGGCGATCGAGGACGTTCGCGTTGGCGACCTTGTCCTGACTCACCGGGGCCGGTGGTGTCCCGTCACCTCCGTCATGTCGCGCCTGAGCGATCATGCGGTGCGCCTGCGCGGCCACGGCATCCCCCCCGTCACCACCACCGACGAGCACCCCTTCTACGCACGGGCGCGCACCACCGTTTGGGTGCCGCGGAGCGCGGATCGCCCGCGGGGAACCAACAGGCGCAGCTTCGGCGAACCGGGGTGGGTGCCTGCCGCGAAGATGGCCGACCAGTTCGCGGCGCAGGTACTGCCGCCCGTCGAGCCGAGTTACCAGCCCCCGGATCTGTGGTGGGTTGTCGGCCGGTATCTCGCTGACGGATGGACGACGACGTCGGGGCACCGATCTGGTCGCGAGCGCCCGCGTCGTGCGGTTATCTGTTGCGCCCACGGTGAGGCCGACGACCTCGCGGGCCGGCTCGAGCGTGTCGTCCCCGCCACCCGATCTGAGGGACGCACGACAACCAAGTTCGTCATCACTCAGCGGTGGTTCGTCCAGATGGTGTCGCCCCTTGGCCGCGGGGCGCACGCCAAGACCCTGACGCGCCGCGAACTCTCCTTGGATGCCGAGCGCGCCGAGGCGCTCCTGGCCGGGTGGCTTAGCGGAGACGGGTCGCGCCCCGCGCGGACCCGCATCTGGAAGGGAACGACCGTTTCCCGGTCGCTCGCGCTGTCGATGGCGCTTCTGGCGCAGCGTGCCCGGGGCGTCGTTGCTGCGGTGCATGAGACCGCGATGCCGGAGACCACGGTCATTGAGGGACGCACCGTCCGGCAGCGCGCCCAGTACCAGGTGGTGATACCGGATCGGAACCGGAGCGCGTTCGTCGAAGATGCCTACGGATGGAAGCTGGTGCGCAGTGCGGTACGAGCAGATGGACCTGTTCGGGTCTACAACCTCAGCGTCGCAGAAGATGAGTCCTACGTCGCGGACGGCGCCGTCGTCCACAACTGTCAAGACCTCTCGGTCGCCGGACGCCGCGCGGGCCTGGGTGGCGCACGCTCAGGACTGTTCTGGCAGGTCATGCGGCTGGCCGACGAGTTGTCCCCACGCTGGCTCCTTCTTGAGAACGTCCCCGGTCTCCTGTCAGCCGTATGCCAGTGTCCCGGTGACGGCACCTGCGTTGCCAATGGACGCGCTGTTCGATGCGGTGAGTGGCACAACCAGCGCGCCGGCACCGGGGAAGCGGCCGCGCAAGGCGAGTGCCCGAGGTGCGGTTGCAGCCGGGAGTTGCACGACCTCGGGGGATTCTGCGCCGGTTGCCGCGCCACCTGCGACGACGAACCCGGAAGCGTCACCCTCGTCCGGGTCTTCGTCCCCGACATCCCCCACACCCCTCCGAAAGGTGCGTGCGAGTACGGCTGCATGCGGCAGCACGGGGGCGCGATGGGTTCCGTCCTCGGGGCGATGGGAGAACGCGGGTATGGGTTCGCCTACCGAGTGCTGGACGCTCAGCACTTCGGAGTTCCCCAGCGTCGCCGTCGTGTCTTCATTGCCGGATGTCTTGGAGACCGGGCCGCACCTGTCGAGGTACTTCTTGAGCCCGAAGGCGGCGCAGGGCATCCTGCGGCGCGCATCCCGGCGCGGCCGGGAACTGCCGGAGGCGCTTCGGGAGTCACTGGAGGATCTGGCGCGGTCGCAACCCTCCAGGGAGGCGGACGACGCGGCCACCGGGTAGACGCCGAAGGTGCGGCAGGCGGCCACCTGATCGCGTCGGCTCTCACCGCACGCCAGGGGAAAGTCCCGGACTCGGATGCGACCTCCGGGTTCATCGCATACCCGCTGCTGGGGGTCAACGGGCGCACCGGCGACGCGGATGTGCGCGCCAGCGCCGGGACAGGCATCGGGCGCGGCAATGATCCGATGTTCACCCTCCAGGCCGGGAAGAAGCACGGGGTAGCGATCCCGCTGGCGATCCGCGGACGCGAGGGCGGCGCGCAACTCGAGGTCGGCCAGCCAGGCGAGTGCGCGTTCACCGTCCGGACACCGGGGGGCGGCTCGTCGCACCCGATGATCGCGCACGCGCTCACCAGCGAGGGCGCGGACGCATCCGAGGATGGCACCGGGAGGGGCACGCCGCTCGTCACCGTGCCCATCGCCGCGCCGCTGACTCACGGCAGTGCGACAGGGGAAGGCGTGAACGCTCCCGGGCGCCGCCGCGAAGACGACGTGAACCTCGTCGCTATGCCGATCCAGGATAGCCGCGATATCGCCAAGAGCCAGAACGGCCTCGGCGTGGGCGAAGGCCCGCCCGCGTACACGGTGGACACGACCGGGGCCGCTGCCGTCGCGATGGCGTTCAACTGGCAGACCGGCGCCGATGGGCGGGTCGGCTACGGCGACAAGCCCACCGCACTCCACGCCGGCCAGACACCCGCCGTCGCCATCTCCGAGAACCAGCGCGGCGAACTGCGGGAGACGTCGTACTCGCGATCCGTTACGAGCGGCGAAGGGAAGCCGGGCCAGGGGTATCCCGCAGTGCGTACGGGCATGGCGGTGCGGCGGTTGTCGCCGCTGGAGGCGGAGCGGTTGCAGGGCTTCCCCGACAACTGGACGAAATGGGACGCGGACGGTGCCGAGCAGTCGGACTCGGCGCGTTACCGGCAGTGCGGTAACGCTGTCGCGGTCCCGGTCGTGGAGTGGATCGCACGGCGCATCGCGGCGGTTGATGAGGCTTCGCAGCCTGGGTAGCGGTACGGCCTTGCACCTGTAACGTTACATGGTTTACAATAGGAACGTTACCGCGATGGGAGACACCATGACCGACCGCAAGACCTGGGACGTCATCGTCACGATGCCAAGCCGCATCGTGACGATCGGCCCCGCGCCCAGCGAACACCACGCCGCGCTGTGGGCCACGCGCCTGCAGCAGCAGTTGACCGGCACCGCCCACCCGGACGGAACCGAGATCACCACCGCCCCGCACACCAGCGACTGCGACCACCCCGACGCCTACGAGACCCACCCCTGCGAGCCGGACGGCATCGCCGAGATCCTCCGCGGCACCAGCGACGACGACGACCCCGAGGCGCGTTTCCCCGACCTCTACGCGCGGCTGTCGATGATCCACGGCGCCTACGCCGCCCCGGCGTGGTCGGCGGCCTGTGCAGCCCTGGACAACGAGGCCGAGATCCGCGACGGCGTCAGGGAACTCGCGGACCTCGTCGCCGACGCGGAGCGCGCCGTCAGCCACGCGACCGCCGTCCTCACCCGACTGCGCAGCAACCAGGTGTACGACATCGAACTGGCCGAAGGCGGCGACGGAGCCGACATGCTCCACGAACTCGACGCCGCGGCCCGCGCGCTGCGTAACGCCGCCCGGGTCGCCCAATGGCGACGGAACCTGGAAAGGGCGTAACCCGATGACCACCCCAGCGATCACCACGGCGCCCGCGCGGCCCGTCCACCAGAAGTGCCCGCACTGCGGCAGCACCAACGTCGACTTCGGGTCCACCCCGGGGCTGATGTGGCGCCGCTCCGAATGGGAATGCCTCGACTGCGACGGCCCGTCGTGGACCGGCGCGGACCTGACGATGGCGGTCGTCGAGGACGACGACGGCGACGGTCTCGGCGCCGCCCTCAACACGGCCGGGGACCGGGTCACCGTCATCGCGAACGCCTACGGCATCACCAAGACCGTGCCGCTCACCCCGGCTGACACCCGTATCTACGCGGCCCGGCTGCTCGAGCTTGCCGACGAGGCCGAACGGGGCCAGCCGTGAGGATCACCACCGTCTGCGGTCCGGCGACGTTCCGGGGACGCATCCTGGCTTACCTCGCCGGCCGGCCGGACGGGGCACCGAACCGGGACATCGCCGCCGCGGTCGGGGTGCCGGGCCAGTCCCACCACGCGGCGCTGAACCGGTGCAACGTCCTGTTCGGGCGCATGGCGGCGCACGGCCTGATCGAGCAGGCCGGGGTCACCGAGCGCGGCTGGCAGCAGCCGGCGTCCGTGGTGTGGAGGATCACCCCGGCGGGCCGGGCCCATCTCGCGGCGCTGGCTGACGCGCCGGCACGCCGGGAGGCTGCGGCGCGGGCGGCTGAGGCTGCCGAGCGTGCCCGCGCTGACCGTGCCGGCAGGTTCGCTGCCGTGGCCGCCACCGTCACGCCCGGCTGCCCGGCTGCCCGGCGCCGCGCCGTGGTGCCGGTGCTCCGCGACGCCGGCGGGACGCTCCGTCAGATCGCCGACGTGTTCGGCGTGTCCCGCACCACGATCCTCGGCGATCTCCGCACAGCCGGGGGTGCCCGTGGCTGACCGGCTCGCGGTCGCGCGCCGCGCCTACAGCGACGTGACCCTGGTCGCGAACGCGGCGTATGCCGCGGCGTGTGCCCGGGTGGACACCCCGATGCGCGCCGCGATGCGGGACGCCGCCCGGGTCAAGGGCGCCGTGGTGCCGCGGGAAGTGATCAGCGCGTGGCTGGAAGGCCACGCCCAGGCGCGGGCCGACCACGCGCGGCGCATCGCTGCCGTGCTGACCGAAGTGCAGGACGCGGTCGCTGAGGCGCTCGCTGCCGGCACGTTCCACTGGGAGATCGCACCAGCAGCGGGAGATGAGGCAGCGTGAGCATCACGGAACCCCTGAAGGTAGGCGTCCGCTATGAGGGCCGGGTCGCGGTCGTGTCCGCGGCCGGTGAGGTCGACGTCTACACGGCGCCGCTGCTCCGCGACGGGCTGCTGTCGGCCACCAGCCGCGGGACCGCGTGGGTGCTGGCGGACCTGACCGATGTCTCGTTCATGGACTCGACCGGCCTCGGGGTGATGGTCGGGGGGCTGAAGCGGACCCGGGTCGCGGGCGGCCGGCTGGATCTGGCCGGCCTGACGGATCACGTCGCTGCCTTGTTCACGCGGACCGGGCTGGCCCGGGTGTTCGTGATCCACCCGGACGCGGCCACAGGCATGCAGGCGATCACCGCGGCGATGGAAGCCTCGGCACCTGCTGACACTTCTGGAAAGGACTCCCGCTGATGGATGCCACTTTGCCGATCCCGGCCGGAACGGTTCGGCTCATGCTCGTCACCGACCCGGCGCGGGTGATCCACGACGTCGGGGTGTTCACCGACGGCGCCGACGCGGACCATGCCCGCGCCACGCTCGACCGCGGCCTGGTCGCCGAGTTCCGCGACTACCCGCTGCGGTTCCCCTACAGCGTGGTCGACGCTGGCGCCCGCGCGCTGCACGCCGACCGGTGCAGCGGTGACTGCGGTCTCGTCCCGGGACGCACCGGCCAGCCGGTCACCGGGTGCGCCGGGGAGCCGTCCGACGACGAGTACGAGGCCGCGCGACTCGTGCTGCGGTGCGCTGGCACCGTGGACGGGGGCGCCGATCTGATGGCTGCGCCGACCACGGCCGAGCCGGACACTGACCTGCTCGGCGTCCCCGATGAACTGCTCGACAAGGCGTTCACCACCTACGCCCGGCACAAGGACGCCGGCGCACCCCCGGCCTGGGCGGTCCGGCACGCGCTCGCATCGGTCATGACAGACCTCGCGCTCGCAGCCGACATCGCCGGGCTCGCCGCCACGCTCCGCGCCGCCGTCGCCGACCTCGACCGTGAGATCGAGCGCCGCGCCGAAGCGATCCTGGCACCCGAACGGGACCGGCTGCACACCGCGATCCGCGACCACCAGGAACGCGCAGCGAACCAGAAAGCCAGCATCGTCGAGCTTCAGGAAGCGGTCCGCATCCTCGGCCGGGACTGGCGTCCCATCGGCGCCCCGGCGGTCGCCGGGATCAGCGCCGACCGGATGCGTCAGGCACTGGAATGGATCGGCCCGCGCTGCACCCGCTACACCCGCGGGTCGTGCATCGCGAACGGCGATCTGCCGGTCAGCCGCTACACCTACACCGCGGACCAGTGGTGCGACGGCTGCCGCGCCGGGTGGGCGCTCGGCGTCAACCCGGACCCCAGCAACCACCCGGAGGACAGCACCGATGACTGACACGCGCACAGCCGACCTCGCTGAAACTCTCCGCACGATGATCGTCGACATGGACGGCATCATCGAGCGGCGTGCTCAGGCGCTCGCGCTGCCCATCGTGGAACAGGCCCGTCAGGAAGCCGCCGACGCCCTGGTCCGTGCTGCCGCCGAGGTCGAACGGGAGCGGGACGTGATCGCGGAACTGCGGCGCCACATCGCGGCGCTGGAACGGCGCCTTGAATGGACGACACGCGCCGCGGACCGGGCAAAGGAGAACGCCGATGCCTGAGTACCGGATCGAGTTCAGCATCAAGCGCCAGGGCGACGGGGACGACGACTTCACCGAGGTCGGCTTCGGATCATCCGGGACATGGGCGGACGTCGACCAGTGCGCCCACATGGTCCTCTGTGATGTCCAGAACCGCCAGTGGGAGACGAGCGGCGACATGCCAGACCCGGAGGAAGTCGATGCCTGACGTAAGCACCGTGGGTGACCTGATCGACTACCTGGCTACCCAGCCGCGTGACCGCAAGGTCGTCATGTCCAAGGACGCCGAAGGCAACGGGTTCTCGCCGCTGGCTGACGCCAGCGAGGGGATGTACGCGGCGGACAGCACATGGTCCGGCG
>JAEHJW020002476.1_pt1 | contig 35194 bp, 54 predicted proteins | sample 9271431 | NCBI WGS metagenome assembly JAEHJW02 | reverse complement strand
GCCGGTGTTGGTGGCCGCGCTCCAGTCGCCGGTGTTGGTGGCCGCGCTCCAGTCGCCGGTGTTGGTGGCCGCGCTCCAGTCGCCGGTGTTGGTGGCCGCGCTCCAGTCGCCGGTGTTGGTGGCCGCGCTCCAGTCGCCGGTGTTGGTGGCCGCGCTCTGGTTGCCGGTCTGATGAGCTGTTTTCTTCTTATCTTTTTTGACACGGCTCAAAATAAATTCCACGCTGGCTTCGGTCATGCGCGAGAGGCTGATACGCGCTCCGATATGAATTTCCGTCGTGGCAATCTTGGAGTCTTGATCGTGGGAATCCGTATCCCCCAGCGATTCGACCTCGTGGTAAACACTCTCGCCGGGTGCGTAATATGAGAAAACATCCAGCGGGTATTCACAGAAGTGGAATCCTTCCTGGCAGGCAACTGCGCGGGGAGCCTCGAAAGTCTCTCCTTCTTTGAACTGGAAGCCTTGGCAGGTGAGGTCGGGCTTGAAGCCCTTGATTCCCTTGATGGGTTTGGGACTAGGCATTATTGCCCCCGGGACCTTTCAGGGGGCGGGTAGCGGTCCCGGGGGCAGAGGATGAAGCAATTGCCGTCACGGCAATCTTCGGATGTGAGAGTTTCGGAGATCCGCATGTCGGGCATGGTAAATCACTGTATTCGTGAGCGCTGTAGCTCTCATGCCCGTTGACACACACATATTTTTTCACTAGCATCACCCCTGAACTGTTGGCCGACAAAAGCCGGCGGTTATCTGGATTGGCGACCTCGTTATCACTTGGCGGTGAGAGGTCGCCTTTCTAATATTGGGGCCGGACCGGGGATTCCCTGGCCAGGGCTACGTTCCTACCGTGCAGCCTGCGCTCCCTCGGTGCCTATAGCTGCTGGTTCCAGCCCCAAACTTTCCCTGCTACTCAGCCCTTTCCGAGCTGTTCCCAAAAAGTGTGCTGCAAAGTTTTCGTAACATTACGCAAACTGCGCTTAACTTCCTCTTAACCTCAGCTTAATCTCTAGCCGGTGGGGCTTAAGCGATTTTCCCAGTTGTCCTTTTGGAAGAAAAGGAAGTATTCTGTTTCGCCCAAAACCTCAGCGATCTCTTCCCGACTTTCTCTCTTCTGCGGCATTCTACCATTACGCCATCCAGAAATATTCTTAGGATCGGTGTCAAGCTGTCTCCCAAGACCTTCATTCGTAATGCCTCGGACGCGCATAACATAGTCCAATCCAGTTTTTGGCGGGTTCTCCTTAAGCATCTCGTTCACCTCCTTCGTGTTTAACATTATCCTTAACCTCCTATTAAGTTTTCCATTTCGGGAATACCTTAAACCTTATTCGGTCATAATGCAAGTACCCCTTTAATTATTTTCTGCATCATTTATCTGGGTAGTTTGCATCATTTACCACTTATCTTCCATTTGGTATTATAGATATCATTTTTGCCAAATGGGGAGGCAGAGGGAGCAGACCAATGGAAGCAGGCACTATTGCAGCAACAATATCTATCGCTGACCTCATGGAGGATTATCTAGCCGCCTGTGCCGCAAAGAACCTTAGCGGGGAATCGGTCAAGCTGTACCGTATCGCCCTTGACAGATTCCTGCGGTTCGTCCCTTCATCTGATATCGCCAGCATCGACGAACGGCTCCTGAGACGTTACATATTCTCCATGCAATCAAGCGGCCTCAGTTCCAGCACGGTGCATGATTATTACGGCGCTGTTCAGTCGCTCTTAAAATACTCTGCAAGTGCTGGAGTTATTTCCAACAACCCCGCTGCTGCTGTCCAGAAACCGAAGAAATCTCACCGGCTTCCGACCGTGCTTTCAGAAGCACAATCGCAAGCTCTTCTTGACGCCTGCCCCGATTGGTCATGGAAGGGAAAGCGGGACAAAACAGCGATATTTCTGCTTCTCGGAAGCGGGCTCAGATTATCAGAATTGCTATCACTGAATCTTTATGATATTGACCATGATGGATTTTTGCGGGTGATCGGGAAAGGTGACAAGGAGCGAAGCGTCCCAATTGAGGACAATGTGATTAAGGTGCTACAAGATTGGATGGGTGTCCGGGCGCATGTGCTAAACGGCAAACCGCATGAAGCGCTGTTTATCAATCGCCAGAGAGGCCGGATGGGGAAAGCCTTCGGGCAGTCAGTCCGAGAAATTGGTAAGCGGGCGGGATTCCATTGTACTCCCCACGCCCTGCGGCATACCTTTGCCACTGACTGGATCAGGGGTGGCGGCGACAGTACCACGCTAAGGGATATCCTCGGACATTCTAATATCAGCATCACCGAAAAATATATCAGCCTGGCGCAAAAGGACTTTCGGCAGGCGGCAAGTCAATATAGTATTACGCGGAAGCTAAGGTTTGGCAGTCGGCAGATGTCGTTAATCTAGTAAGGAGGTAGCACAATAATGCGTGGCGACGGAATTTTCGGCGAGAAAATGAAAAATAGGGTTGAGGCTGCCAGAGTTAAAACGGGCCGCGATCCTCAGTCCGGGAAAAAGATTAGCACCGACCAGACAAAAATCAAAGTTTTTAAAAAAGCCAAAGATGCGGAGAAATACATCAATAAGATGCAGGGCGATGGCTATACTTTGGTTGATCTTACGGACGGAAAAAAACACTATAGTATCACCAAGGGCGTTGGCGCATCTATTTTGCTGGGTCCACTCGGTCTCATCGCAGGCAGAGGCAAAAACCGGATTACAGTGACAATGACAAAAGCTGACAAGTAGGCCAAAGCCCCCGCCATTTCTGACGGGGGCTCAGGGTGGGGAACTTCCCCCGCGAGGCCGTAACGCGGGGAAATCTATTTCGTCGCGGCGACAGCATTAGCCCGGATGATGCCGTGCAGGTAGTCGCTCACTATGGCGATAGCCGCCGAGGCGACGGCCTGATACGGGCCGAAATCCCAGCCAGCCACGTGACTAACGACAGCCAGACCGCCGGCGGCAATGAATATGATCGCCAGTTTCTGGGCGATTGATATGATTTTTGCCTTGGTCATGGTTTCACCTCCTGTTTTTCCCGTCGTGTATACGGTTTCCGTGGTGCATGGTAAGGCAGATACTCTTTGCCCGGCCTGGTCAGTTCGCCGCAGCCACAACCGCAGGGCTGACGGAGCTTCGGCTTTGGCTTTCTCCCTCGCCTCTTGGCCTGGGACGCCGGCAACTTGATCTTCCTCGGCTCATAGCCATCGAGGCACTCCAGACAGAGGTAGCCAATGGAGACGATCTTGGTCGGCGCAAGTGGTCCGTCGTGTATCTCCGCGCGGACCTCGACGTAATGATGTGGGTCAAGGTCGGTCAAACAACTGCTACATTGCATTTTCCGCGCCTCCGGGAGTTTGCCCCATTCGACCTGAGGACCGTGACTACCCGTGCATGTCGCCCTGTTTTTCGTTCCCCAGTCGGTCGCGAGAATTTCCTCTGCCACCATCATCCGCTCGTCATGAGTCAAGATTCGCTCGGGGGCGCGCTCTAATAGATCTGCCATTCAGACTCCTACAATTTCTCGGCCAGGGACTCAGTCAGCACGTCCTGGTCGGTGATGTTGCACGCAGTCGCCGTAAGTATCGTTGGCGAACATCAGCGTTGGCACCGGGAAGCCGAACGCACTATCGCAGTCAAACGCCGGCGGGATCGGCGGGAGCGCAGAGAGGATGCGCGACAATTTTAAAGCCGGCTCTTTGGCCGGCCCTTTGAGGAGCTTTAGGTTGTGAACGTCTAGCATTGGTTTCCTTTCGAAAAATGCTCGATTCGTACCGCTTGACATCAAACGATCAGTAAATTGTCACCGTCACCGTCCGCCTGCCCCACTGAATCGCCTCTGAGCAGCTCGGCATATAGAGGTCGATGATATTCCCACGCACCGCGCCACCTGTATCATGAGCGACTGCCGCGCCGTAGCCGGGGATGTACAGGCTCCTCCCTAGCGCGATCACGCTGGGGTCTACCGCGACGACTCCCCAGGCGACCGCGGTCCCGTCAGCTGTTGTCGTACCCTGGCAGTAGGCCGTAGCCTGTACCGTCATTTGCCTGCCGTGACCTAGCGCCGGCGCCGTCGCGATTGCCTCGGCTCGTGGCTCCTGCTTCTGAGCCGCCACCTTCGCCGCCCGCGGGTCGTCGGCTGCTGCGGCCTCCAGGGTGGCTTTTGCCTGAGCGGCCTGAGCCGCTTGAGCAGCCGTCTCCGCAGTCTGTATTGCCGCCAGCGTCTGAGCCTTTCGCTCCAGTGCCGTGAGACCGGTATAGACTGCATCCACGGTGGTGGAAATGGCTCGCCGGTCATAATCTTGTCCCTGTCTGAGTCGTTCGTTTTTCGCCTCGATGTGGCTGTGGATTGCCAGAATCGAAATTAAAAAAACCACCACGAGGGTGATTGAGAGTATTACCATTGATATTTTGTTTTTTTCATATTCGATAGCTACTTCCCGGCCTGCTGGGGCCTGTGGTCGTGAGTAGGTCTAGCCTGGCTCCGTGCCAAATTCCAGCCGCATCACCTCTTTTCGCTCGCAATTTTTTACCGACTCGCGTTTCAGGCGATAGTACAGGCTGCAGTAAATCCGGTTGCCCGGTATGTACCTACACTGGCGCGTCATTTCTGCGTCGTCCTGTGTACCACCACGACCGGCATGGATGCCTCAATATGAGATTCCTCCATCTCGTCCAGCCCGTCAAACACGACCATGCCATTTATCGGCGCGGTCTTGGTCTGAACGATATTCCGGCCAGCATCCATTAGGTTGACATCAACGCTAACACCTGAAGTGTTGAACGCGATAATATAATCCGCAAACGTCTTATCGTCCACCCATATCGGCAGCGAACAGGTGCCGATATAGCCGCCGTCTACCATCGGAATATAGACCTCTGAGAGCGCCTGGCGTTTCGTGCCGGCCACGGCACTGAGTATCTGCTGCATCTGTTCCGGGGTCACGTCGTCCTCCTGTTGATAGGGCCACTGGCCGTAGTCCGCGGCAAGGGCAATATTGGTATCAGCGCCGCCGGCGAAATCCTGGCCGCCGTCCTGGTAGATGTGGCCGGGAAACTGCTGGCCACCGCTCCATGCGAGCGTCTGCCAGTACCACCGAGCAGTCCCGGCCGCCTGGCATCGCTGACAGACGTAGTAGGAGCCATAGATGCCGACGCGCTGGGTACCCAGCGCCGAGGCAGCGCCGCGCAGATAGTCGTCGATGGCGGCCTGTTGTTGGGGCGAGGCGTCGAAATCGGCAGCGAAATAGATAGGCCGGTCCAGTGGTTGGCCGACGGCTCGGGCCTGAGCGTAGGCGCTGCGGGCATCCTCAGCACCGGCGCTGTAGCCGTCTAGCGCCCGGGCGGCGGTAGTCTCCCAAACCAGGACGATTGCTAGCTCGGCGTCCCTGAGGGCTTGGGCCTCCGGCGGACTGATTGACTTGCCGGAATCCTGTGATAGGTAGCGGCAGCAGAACTGATAGCCCTGCGCTTTGATCTGTACCGGTTGAGGTCTGGCCCATGCGTAATCGATGCCCCGGATCATGAGCCGGCTCCCCACTGGTTGCGGGGGATGATAATCATACGAACACCGGGCGGTATCCAAAGGAGCAAGCATCCTCCCAAGCGCGGCCAAACCATACGTAGCCGTTGGCGTCAGGGTTGCGTTGCATGGATTTTGCGTTCCACAGCAGCTTATTTTGTGCAGCCTGCGGGATGGCAAAATTGACATCCTCGCTCCACGTGTTACCGCTGTCCGAACTGACAAATAGCGCTGGACGTGACGCCTCATTATTAGAACCCTCCGATGTCGCAAACGCGACGAGGTGGTTATCATCAATCTGGCATGTCCCGAATATGCCTCCCATTGGGAGCCAATTCGTTCCCGCGCCCACCGCATTTAAGTTTACCTGCGGCAGATATGAGGCATCATCATATCTGATGCTGGTAATTGTCCTAGCCTCGGTCGGGGTCATACTATCCTCACCGACCACATAGTATTTTTGTCCTGCCGCACCGGTGCAAAACATGCCCGTTATCGGCCGTACCGCAGGCCAACCCCCAGCAGGGTTACGCGCGTATTCGGTGATTGCCGTGTAAACAGCAGTAAACGATCCGGTATTTTGCGCCGCCGGCTTGCCGCTGGTAATCGGTGTCGGCTGCGTTACCGAATGCCACATGCCCTTAGCATAATCCGTCTGGTCTGCCACCGTCCTGGCATGATCGCCGAACGAGAGCCAACACCCGCCGTCAGGGTCTATCCGCACCATGTGGCAGTGGAGGTTTTTCGCCCCATTTGACCCATCGCCCGGTTGATACCAGATGCGCTTCCAGATACTTCCGATTGGAGAGCCAAAGGCAGCAGTTGACATCCATACCGACCTGTCCCATGCACCCGTTGCAGACTTGCCCGAATACTCTCCGATGACCGCATACGTGCCGTTTGAGTCTATCGACCATGACGGGTAGCCCGTGCCAACATTTGTGTAAAAATTCGCCCCCGTGCCCATACCCTGGTCGTCTCCGTATTTCGCCTGTGTTAGGGTGATTGGACTGCCGGGGGTCGCCGTATAGATATTGCCGCTGCTGTAAAATAGCGCACCGTCGTAGTTGGCCGCGAAATTGGAACTCGACACCAGCAGGACATCATTGGCGGGGGTGGCGGCGTGAACCACCATTACAGAATAAATCATATCCGGCCATGCCGCATGTACGAGGACACCGTTGGTTGTCTGGTTTCTAGTGCCCAGGGTCGCAACATTTATCCACGTCGCGCCGTTATCATCGCTGCGCATGAGACGAGATTGTGATTGCGAATAGGTATAGACGCCATTCGCCCCGCATCCCCACATCGTCCCGCGCAGAGGGTCAATCCATAACACGTTGATACGCCGTCCAGTCGTGCTATCCCTGGGAGTGATGATATATTTACCGGCGAACTTTCGGCCAAAGCCGTCAAGCGCAATAGACATAGCCCCCCCTATCTGTATGCGCCGGTCAGGACAGTGGCGGCAGCGGTGACAATGGTTAGACCAACCGAGAATGTGATATGTCTGAGCAGGATACCTCCTGCCACAGGCGTGACCGTGGGGCAGAGTACCGTGCCGCTAGCAACAGTATTATCGTAGACGGTCACTGCTCCAAGTGTGCCTCCGACACACACGAGAGAATCTAGATAGCCTGTACCGGTTTTGACGTTCGTGGTCGCCGCCGCAGAAATTGCGAGCGGTAAATAACGCTGCTCGACTTTGATTACATCATTAGTGACATCTTCTCCTGCGAGCGGGGCGGCGTTGACGTACAGATTACCTAACTCATCAGTAGTCAGCCCAATCGGGTCTGAATTGCTACGTTTCATCGCCTCTTCAAATGGCATGTTTCCTCCAAATCTTTGCGCCCGGCCTCGCGGATTCGGACCGCGAGCCTAGGAGGCCACCTGCCGCCGGGCAATTTTTAGATTCCTTGACCTTTTTTGTAACTACCTTTGTTGATAAAATGGAATATCTCTCCGGTGCCGTCGCGCCACAAGATATATACATGAGCCCTGTCTGCTGGCAACCCGGACATAAATTCCCGCTGCTTTTTCGAGAGCCTGCTTGCGGGCATGGATGAGGTGTTACATTCCTTGACTTCGACCGCCATGAAATCGCCGTAGCGGTTGCGCCCGAGAAAATCCGGCATACCGCCGTCTCGAAAAGCAGCCAGAAAAATACCGGGCTTGCCGGTCCTGCCACAGACTCGGACATCGGGAGGCACTTTCCACATCTGCCATCCATGCGCCGCAAACCAGAATTCCGCCGATTTCTCCCCGGCCAATCCGCTGGATTTCAGCGCGCCGCTCACGCCGTGCGCCGCAAAAATTCCGCCGGATAATCCATGTCGCTGCTGGCCAGTTCCCGCAGCATCCAGGCGGCCTCATCCGGGGAGATCGGGTCATGCAGGTCAATCGCTGAGAGGTGCTCATCGAGCGCCGCGTCAATCCAGCCGGGGATACCGTCCTCTTTGCTTACCGGGATTTTGGCAGGGGCGTTATCCATTTCCTGACCTCCAATTTCGAGATAGAGGCGTCCGCCAGGCTTGCAGGCCATGGCAGAAAAGACCATTTTGTTAAGCAGTTTCTCCGCGCCGGTATCAATGATGCCGGACATGCGCTTAACGGCGGTGTTGCTTTTAAGCAGCTGCACCAAAAATGCCAGTTCCGAATCTGTGAGCGGGACCGAATACATCACAGTTGATATTGTGGCTCATTTGCCCGCGCCCACAAGCGGTGCGCCTCGAACTGGGCGATAAATACCTGCGCCCATTCATCGGCCTGGAATATCCGCGCCGAATTGCCCTGGTCCCAGCCGGATAGCGAAAAATTGACGCTGCCCTCCCAGCAGACCGCTGGCTCGTGCATTACCACAAGTCCTTTCCAATGCCAAATCTGAGACGGCTTTCCTGAGTTAATCCCGGCGGTCGTGATAGTCACATCGCCGTTTTTCATCGCAAGTGCCAGTGCCTTGACCTTCGGCGCTTCGGCGTGACCGGTGGACTGTGAGTGATCGAGCAACAAATGCACCTTAATTCCGGCAGCGTCCGCCGCCATGATCTCGTCAAACATCGGCTGCAAAGTAAATCCGAAGGCCGAGATATAAGTCTCCGCCGGGTCGTGCAGCAGCGCCAGGAAATCAGCCTGGGCATGTATACCGTCCTCCGGCAGGAAATAGTCAGTCTCGTTGAGTCCCTTAAGCTCGATCATGCCGCCTCCACCTCCGCGAGTAGCCGGTCGAGCTTAGCAACATCAACCGGGGAGTTTATCAACCATTTATCACGGTCATCACATATCGCAAACGCCTCATCGCAGTAGGCGGCGAAGAATTCCCACGTCATCCGCTGGCGCTGGCCCCAGGTGATGCAGGTCAGGCCGTCCTGATCATAGGCGGGGATATAGATACAATGGCCGCCCCAGGAGCCGGGATTGTCGGATATCTGCGTCCACGGCTGCCTATTCTGGACCTCCTCCTGGGCGCTCAGCGGCAGCGCCACGCCAACGTAAGCGCCAGACAGTGAGCTGATGGCCGCTTTGACCTCACTGGCGTCCCGAGGATTCAGGGCGGCGAATGCATGAATGTCGTAATTTTCTCCAGCCGCCGTCCAGCCGCGACGCCACGCCTTGAGACTGTCGAGCATCACCAGACCGGAGTCTATGCCGCCAGACTCGCGGTCATACTCGCGGATGACGTCCCCGTCATGGACAGCGATCACCCGGCCCTGCTCGGCGCTCTCGAACCTGAGCGTCATATGCGCCCGGCCCGCGATCACGCAGTCGCCGTAGACGTCATTGGCAAACATGGGCGTAGGGATGTTTTTGCCGGCGTCGTTGTCGTAGCTGTCTGGAATCGCCAGCTTGTCAACCGGCATGACGGCGCGCAAGGTTAGCGTGCGCTCGTCTTTTTTGGGCGGGGCCTTTCCGAGCAGGTATTGCATTTGCGCTCCTTTCGGGCGTTAAAAAAGCCCTTTCGGGCCGGGGCAAAACTCTGTATTTTGGGATTTGAGGCGCTTAGAATCGATCTGAGTGCGTCACCTGTGTGTGATGAGCTGCGCAATGACCGTGAAACAGCCGCCTAGCATCAGAGAGCCGAACGCAGCAGCGACTGTGACGTAGCGTGGCAGGTAGCGGTCGAATTTGGCGTACAGGTCATGCGCGATGGTCTCAAGGGCTTCGATGCGCCGGTTGGCGTCTCGCTGCCACTGTTGCAGCGCTGCGATTTCTCTTTCCTGGTCGGTCACTTGACTTTCTCCTTGTTCGTATTAACTGTAACCTCGCTGTCCTTGATCTCGACGTCGCCAGACGTGTTGATAACCGATTGACTGCTGGACATGCCGGTATAATCAGATGTCCAGTTGGCATAGATCGAATAGACGAGCGTGATAAACAGGCCATACTTGAGCCACATGTCGCCCTGGAAAAAGAACATGTAGGTGATGATCGGGAAATTGATCGTCCAGTACCAGAAACCGACCGTGTGGATGCGGAGTTGGATACGCGGGTCGTCGTCCACTTCGCTGATAAACAGTTTTAAAAAATGGCCGATGGGATGGGATTTCATATCATCACCGCTTATTGGTAGAAAGATTTGCGATCATCGCGTCTAACTGCCGTGATGTTTCGCCGAATTGTAGCGTCACCGTATTTGCGTCTACGTCGCCAACGACCTCGTAGACATGAAATGTAGTGCGATCGTCAATCGTATTTGCGAACTGATACGTGTCCAGGTGAGGGATGCGAACATTATCCCAAGCACGGATTAGGGCGGCGTGCCGTGTCCCCTTGCTTGACAGGACGTATTGCATTGGTAGGGTTAGCGAGCCGGTCGCCAGCGGCACGCCAGAGTGCATGTTAAGAAATTTTTGCGCGCACGCGCTGGCGTTACTCGCGGTCATTTGACCGTTCCCAGCGGTCAGGTCAAGGAACGCACAGGCTTTTGAACCCGGCGTATAAAGTGACTGCGAGGCGCTATTGTCGATGCCGGCAAAGGTTGTCACACCGGAGCCAGAATCGACATATTTGTAAACTATAGAATTGTAATAATCGTAGTTAAGCTCGATATCAATTTTGCCATAGCGCAGATTATCGCGTGTGATGATCCAATTAACCTTATTGCGCACACGTGGTTGCCAATAAAAATAGCAACCCAGTTGATTCGGAGCGTCCGGTCCCGGGTATATCCCCCATTCATAGTCTGAGACCTGCAACAGATCGGCCATGATTTTCTCACCCGTCGCCCACTGAGAATAATCCAACCTGATACCACCGGTGGGGAACAGCGTGCTATCGATATGCACCTGTGAACTATTTAGCCATGTGACGTCACGGCCCGATGACAACCACGCCGTATTCGTGAATTGTCCTACATCGTTGGCCGCCAATAGATTCAGCAGCCAGTCGTGAACGTAAAGCGAAGTTGCGGCAGCCTGAGATGTGGTTTTTTTGGCAATCCAGGCCGCATGCCCGGTGACATCGTAATCTATGCTGCTTTTGTCCCGATTTCGCTTTGGCACCTGATCCGCGATCCCTTGGCAGATGCGAGTGGTGCCGAGATAGAGATCACAGACTTCCTCCATCTGCACGCGGTATAATTTGGTCTGCCCAGGGTCAGGCAGGGAGAATTGAATATTAGAATCGCCGCCCAAAGATTGACTACGCCACTTAATCCCAGTTGCGCCATCACGGCAAAGGCTGCTCCATTGCCGTATTGTGTCCTTGTGCCTCGCACTATAAGCGTTGCTACGTGCGGAGCGGTGCAGGACATGGATAGAGAAATTCATTGTCCCGTAGACAGGTCATAGCGCGGCTCATAGTATTGATAGCCCACCTGTAGCGATTTGATATTGTTTGGGTCGGCAGAATTATAGGCCAGTAGTGCCAGGGTGTTATCCCCAGGCACCAGCACTTCCAGGTCGCCGACGCAAAATTCTTCCAGACCAAAAGCGTTTTGATCCGTGCCGTCGGTGCTGCCATAGATGCGAGTGCTGTTGCGGGAAATAGTATCGAAAATCAGGTACGAGAGGGACGACGGGGCAGCAATATAGATTGAGCCGCCGTCTGTCGGCAGGAGCAATATCCAATCGACCTTAAGGGCATAGCCTGTCCCCGAGGAACCTGTCACCTGCAACCCGACTGTGGAAAACATCTGCGACAAGTCAACGTCACTAGTATAATTTTTCAGCGGCAAGGATAGATTGCCCAGGTCAATAATCTGCCAGTTGGCGGATGCGGCCACGCTAACACTGTCCCCCGTAAGGTAGTTGCTGATAGTATTAGCGTTTTTATCTGCCGCCTGGAACGCAACTGTTATGCCGCCGGGATCTGCGGTGTTGAGTCTGGTCAGCACCTTGTATTTGCCGGCGGTTGTGCTCGTGATATATTTTGCCGGGAAGACGGCTGCGGTGGTGTTGCTAATGGTGTAGGAGTAGTTAGTGTCATTTAGGCTGTCGATCTGTCCGCTATTGAGAGTGCCTGTCGTGTACCCAGTGGTCGCCGTTGGCGCATCAACTACCAGTGGCGCAGAATTGACGTTATCCTGCTTGCGCCCTATCCAGATGTTATCTACCGCGTTTGGCATCGACAGATAGAGTTTGAAGGGCGCAAAAGAATCCCCTTTGTCAACATTTATGTTTGTGACATAGGGTGTGGGATTCGGCGCGACGTTAATCACCACGTCATCAATATAAAAACTTGGCGCTGGACTTAGTGTGCCGGATTGCATCGCAACCTGTATCGTAAAATAGGTCAATGGGCTCGACCAGCTAGGAGCCCCAATCACCGACATGCTGCTAAGGGGGAAAGAAAATTGCGTCCAACTATCATTATATGCCGATCCCGAAAGCGGCATGTTGTAATAATAATAATTTGTGCTATTGTTGCCGACTACTATCTGAACCGTGATCGCCGGATAGGCTGGCGGAGTTTGCACAGACATCTCCATTGCAAAATTAAAAAATGACATTAGCCAGAAGGAAATGTTTTGCGGATTTACCGGCGACAGGCTGAATGTATCGGTGCGCTTGAGGGCAACAGACGAAAATGTGTACGAATAGCTGTCAGTGTCCCAGCCCCACCAATCGAACCCAACACAATGCAATCCAGAATGGGGGCTATAAACAGCATTATTATTTCCTATGCCGAGGCTGTCGCTATACTGGATGCCAACCTTCGGGCAACCTGAAGATCCAACTTCTGCCCACGTTTCCGGATTGTCGCCGGTGGACAGGAGGACGTTGGCATTTGACCCCACTGGTGCTAACATCTGGCGCGGGCCACGAGCAAATGGATCACACAAAATCTCTACCGGATTAGCGGGATTGCTCTGATTCGAGAACTGCTCCGAGTTGGCCAGTTGCCTGAGCTGATTGTGGACTGTCGCCGGGTAGGGTGATTTGTAGGTGTCGATGTAGACATCGCCGCAGGTGGCAGGATCGCGATTATATGTGAGCGTATTGTCTTTGTTGAGCGCGCTGGCCAGTGATTTGCGGTAGTTGGCCAGGTCTTGCTGATTATCTGCCCACAGCCGGAACGCGATAGGCAGCACAGAGCGTTGATAGTCTATATCGCTGACCGGGAGACCCTGTAATTGGCGCGATAGTCCTCTGGCGGTCAATATCTGCTTCGGCGTAGCGAATTGATATAGCAGCCCAGAATAGGTGCCGCTGTTAAAATCAAATTCAGGGAATTGTAATTTTTCGGTTGCCACGAATTACCTCGGTGTCAGTTGATACCCGGTAAGATTGCTGCGTGAGCGCGTCTCCGCACCTCTAGCAACGTCGCCGATCTCGACGCGAATGAATTGGCGCAGAAAATCAAGGGCGGGATTTTCGATGATCACATTGGCCACCAGATTGCTGCTCCCTCCGGCCCCTGCATTGGTCCCGCCAGGGGCGGTAACGGGCATGGAGAACCCGGCGGGAGTGGCAGCGGATGCTAATGAGCCGGCGGCAGGCATTACGCCGCTAATCATCGACGTTGCGGCGCTAGTAACAATGCCCTGTGTTGCCGCAATACCATTGGCGAGACCCTGGCCGATATATAGGCCGTATTGGTGCATGACCATAGACGGAGAGAGTATCGACAGTGGATTAGTGATAGCGTCCTTGACTGATCCGGCAATACTTTTCATTTTATCGGCGACCGCCCCGGCCATGCTGCCGATGCCGTTGATCAGCCCCTGAATTATTTGTGAGCCAGCGTTATAGAGCATGCTCCCCACGTCGCCGAGCGCTCCCAAAATCTGTCCAGGGAGGGCAGTAACCGCAGATATCACATTCGAGATCGCGCTGGTGACTGCGTTATAGACGCTATCCCAGGCACCAGTAACAGTGCTGACTACCGTGTTAAATGCGTTTGATATTATTCCCTTAACGTAGTCCAGCGCGGAGAGAATGGCGCTCTTAATCTGATCCCAATGCGAGATGATCAGCGCCAGGATTATGCCTAGCGGACCAGTGATTATGCCAATGAGCAGCAACCAATGGCTGCGAATGAAGTCAACCACGAATGTGATAGCGGTGTTGATTGCTGATTTGACTGCGTTCCAGGCGCTCTTGATTGCCCCCACGACAGCGCCCCACGCCTCGATGGTAAAATTCTTAATCTGTCCCCAGTGCATAATGATTAGCGTCGCCACAGCGACTACGGCGGCAATAACCCAAGCTATCGGGCCAAGAGCAATCAGCCAGGCGGCGGCCATTATCACGGCACTGGCCATTGATGTGGCGGCGCTAATTGCCCATTGCGCGGCCATTACCAACAGAGCAGTACCGGCGATTGCGGCACCAGGGATAATAATATTTTTAAACTGATTCCAGTGGTCGATTACATAGCCAATAGACTTCTGGGCACCAGATTTGATTTTACCGAATGCTTTCCCAATATCGGCAATGACTCTTTTGACTGTTTCGCTGTTTTGTAGTCTATCAATGAATTTTGCAATCCAGTCAGACGCCGCGCTGATCGCTGGCACAACACTACTAACTAACCAACCAGATAATTTTTCCAGCGCTGGCATCAATAGCGCCAAGATTTTTTGTCCCGCCTCGCGCATGTTGAGCATGAATATTTTGATTTTTCCGGCGGTCGTATCACCGACGGCTGCGGCGACACCGTTATATTTCTGGCCGAGGCTGTCAAGAATCATTTTTTGCGCGCCCATAACATTACCCGACTTTTCCATCGCCGTAATCTGCTTTTTTTGCGCGTCGGTGAACGTGACCCCGGCGCGCTTAAGGCGGGTTAACCCCGTGGCTGGGTCCTGTAGCGCGAGGCCCAACATCTTGGCTGCCTGCGGAGCGTCCACGCCAAGAGCGGTTGACATATTAAGCGACATCTCAGTAGCGCGGTTAAAGATGTCGTTCCCTTCACCGACCTTGTTTTGCACGGCGGTAAAACTCAATAATGTGTTTTCTGAGGAATGAATCTGGTTCTCATCTATGGCGGTCTTGTTTTGCAACGAGTGGGCCAAGGTATCAATCGCGGATGCCGTCATTCCGGATACGCCTTGGGTCGCCTCTAGGCGCGCATTGGTTATCGCAGTCTGTTTTTCCGCCTGCTCGAACCCCTCGTATACGTCCTTGATTCCCATAGACAGGCCGACAAACGCTCCTATCCCCGTTGCAATCCCAGCCAGATTTTTCAGTCCGCCACCCGCACTGCCGCTGGATTCTTCCAGCTTTTTGTTAGAACGATTGGCGGTATCAACGCCCTTTGTGTAGCCGCTGGTGTCGGCTATGAATTTAACTTTCACATCAGCGATATTGCCCATGTCAACCTCTATAAGTGGCCCAGTAGCTGGCCATTCTGGCTCTGGCGTCCGTTGCCGTAACAGGTGCGATGTCCGGCGCCGGCAGGTCAGTCATAATGTCATGCGGCTGGACTGGAGATGAGTTTTCCTCGCGGGACGTATTGGCGATCATGGCGGCGATGACAGCGGCGTTTTCACGTTCTCGACCCCACGGCTCCAGCGCCGAGTAAGCCATCCACTCCGTCAGCTCGCAGCTATCGATACGTGCTAGCATCTCACGCACGCTCATGCCCAGCGCTAGCGCTAGGCGGAAATAGAATCTGCGCTCGTCTCTGCGGAGTTTTTTTCCGCGCTCGCCTGCGCTGCGTCGCTCAAGCCCGATAACCTGGCGGCAACATCGAATATCCTGTCAAGAGGCTTGGCGGATTTCGCTGCCAGCGCATCGATCTCGCTCCGAGTGAACAGCCGTTGGCCGTCCTCTCCGATAAGCACCCGCACCGCCAACTTGGCGCGCAGATTATGCGTATCCGGAACCGCCTTGCCGTTCTCAACCCGGGAGATAGACGATTCCCAGGCGTCGCGCTCGGTCCCGGTCATCGTCCTAACCCGGACGGTGCCGCCCCATTCCGGCACGTCAACGTCCTCATGGGGCAGATCGCTGGCATCTAAAATCTGTTCCTTTGTCAACAGCATAACGGTCCTTTACGTGAGAGTTGGCAGGGAATGCGGCTTAAGCGTGAGATCAGCGGTCAGCAGATTCTTGATTGGAGCTTTCGGAACAAACTGCGAGACGGTGCAAAGAAAAGTCTCGGTCGAGTTCGCGGTGTCGGTGTACACGATCTTGAAATTGCGTTTTGCCGCCGACAAATGCAGCGACTGCAACAACTGATGTGTCGTGTCCTTGGGATCATAGTTAATCGTGTATTTGAGGTCGGACGCCTTAAGCGTGGTCGGGATATCCTCCTCTAACGCATTTGGTGACGTCTGATTCGTGCCATCTGCATACTGCCGCTGCGCATCATAACCAGCGATGTCCCGCACGCCGGCGATTGTCGTAAATACTTCCGTGGGCGAGCCGCCATCTCCGATCTGAAGCAGCGTCCCGAAACCGATATAGATATTGTCTGGCATAATTTAGTCCTTTCCGGGCATTAAAAAACCCGCCAATGGCGGGCTGCATTACGGTTGATATTTAGGTAGTGCTATGGCAGTTTGATCACCGCGAACTTGATAGTGGCGGCGCTGGCGGTGAGGTAAATGTTGCCATCTGTCTGCCGCCAACCCTCACTAGGGAACGGACCGCCCACGACAGCATACGCGGATGCCGCTATAGACGCCGTGGTGAGATGACTATCGCTGCGGCCTTCCCGATCAGCCACACTCGTAACAGTCACCGTCTGGGAGCCAACGTCGGTATTCTGTGCCAGTATCAATTCCTTGCCAGTCCATGGCACCGAATTGCCATTAACGTTATCGGCGGCGGTCCACGTAAGGGTGCTGATCGCCTGCGGGTATCCGCCGGGACTAGCTATTGGTGTTAGTGCTGTCCGAGCCAATTTTTATCTCCTTTGATTTCTTAAGGGGCGCGCCATCGGGGCCAATAAGCCCGGATAAGGGAGCCGCATGTTTGACAATATGCTCTAACATGTTATCTAACTTAAGTGTCGAGTAGGCACAATGGTCACATTGATAATTTGGCAAGTCTGACCACTTGCCCTCGCTATATCCTTTTGTCATTTTTACACTACCTCCAAATGCCAGATTATAAAATCCTGGATTGCGCGGTAAATCCCAGGATCGGGGTTATCGGGGTTAGCGGCCATTGGCTGGCGCTGCGGTCCCTGCCAGCCCTCAACGAATGCCGCCCTGATTGTATAGGTCTTGCCCCCGGTGACAATCTGCCCCGCGAAGCAGTGTAGTGCCTCTGATACATACTGTGCCAGCAGGTCAGCATCGTCATGTGCCTCACCGTAGCTGTCTAATTGATACCGTGGGTTGGGTAGCCCGCGTGACGTCTGCGTGGGCTGCTGGACAAACGATATCCGGGTGTATACCAGCGCCGGCAACAGATATTCCTGCGGCAGGTCGGCGGGATAAATGCGATCCGCGACCATCGACGCCACATTTGCGTCGCCGGCGAGGTGAGCATATATCGCATTGTCGATCAGGTCCGCCATTATACTCCCATCAATCGGAGAAACGCTTCTCTTGCCGCCTCTCCGGCGGCCTCGGCCTCCTCGTCGAGAGCCGGGCGCATATATGGTTGCGCCCGCATGCGCCCAGTACCATATTCGACATAGGGAGCATAATCAACGTCAGTACCGATAACGACCTCGGCACGGGTAGAGGATATCTTCCCGTCCTCGGTGTGGATTGACCGCCTAAGTGTGCCAGTGTCTACCGGACAACGCTTTTTGGCTCCGTTCTGGATAAGTAGTGCGCCTGCGCGGGCACAGACCGCAAGCCGCTCACCCCGGGCCTCCTCCGACATGCGCCGGAATTTTTCCTCAACCTCTTTCAGGCCGATGATCTCAACACCGGCAGCCATTAGCGGACTATCTCCACTTCCAACGTTGTCAACTCACCGGCATAACGAAAGACATTGACAATATCATATTGTGTATCATTTATCAACGCTCTGTTATAGTCGATGATCTGTGGGAAATAACCTGCCAGCAGCAAAGTGCTCGTATCTATTTCATACGTCATGTCTGCCTGCCGAACTTCGCCGCTTTTGCCTTTCGGCTTGCCGAGGCAGGCCGGGATGTCAATCAGGCCATCAACCGGCGTCCAGTTAATACTGCTAGTGGCTCCGCTACCAGTCCGAGTGACATTCGCCTGCATGATTGTACATACGTCCGTAAAAAACCGGGCCAGCGCAATGAGCATTTTGGGATGGATCGCGCTTGTACGGTTCATGCCAACCTGCGCAGGAACTCATCCTCCAGGCGCTCGCGTTGAGCGAAGTCGCCATCGGGCATCTCGGCTACGTCGAAGGCACCCGGGTCTTGTTCATACTGATCGCGGAGTTTGGCCGCCTGAGCAGCGAACTGCGCCGCCACCAAGTCGCCGCGTGTCATCAGATCAAGTGCCTTGATTGCCTTCGTCATGTAGGCTTCGACCACCGCCATCGTATCCAAGGCAGACGCCGCCGCCCAGCGAGGATCATTCCCGAGCGCGTTTGTCAAGTAGGAATCCAATTCCTCGTCCGCGAATATCGGCTGTGTCATGTCAACGTCGCCGATGAGCAGCCGGACGTAATCACGATCACTCATGCCTGGATTGTAGGTGTAATTCATTTGTGTGTTTTTCTTTTCCGTGTTTTAGTAGCAGCGTTCACCGAGGGCGGGCGCATGGCCCGCACCTCGGCTATTAGCTGCTCCATCAGCAGGATGAGCTTGTCCAGTCGTGCCTGCTCGCCTGTTTCAGGCGGGTTAGGCAACGCCGGAACCGTTTGAGGCAACCGTCGGCACGGGGTCCATCTGCGAGCCGCCGTAGCAGTAGCGGACCTTGTAACGAATTGAATCTGTGTCAAAATCGCCATCGACCGGGTTAATCAGGCCGCCGCCGCCCACGCGGATCGCGTTCGGGGACTTCATGAAAATTTCCGGCGTGTCATTACCACGCAGGAAACCAATCTCAATCGCCGGACGAGCAACGCCGGGATCGGCGAAAAGGAACCAGGAGGTATTACCATTAGACGTTGATGCGACCTGCGGGATGTAGGGATTCCTGCGCACCTGCAGGCCCGCGCCGAGGCCGTTGCTAGCCACGATCTGTACGCCATCAGTGGTGTTGATGCGGTACTCAGTCGTATCGATGATGCGGTTTGCGGTGATTTCCTGAGCCTTGGTCCCTACGACCAGATAGACAGCGCTAACGTCAATCGGCTGCCCGTCTTTGTCCACCTTGGTGCCAAGCAGGCCAAGGCCATCAGCCACCGCGTCAATAGAGAGCGGCGGATTATCAGCACTCGCGCCATTGGCTTTGTTGATAATATTCTTATTTGTGACATTGTAGAGCGTCGCGTTAGGACCATTAACATCAGTGTGCAGACCAGCCGCGAAGTGCTCGACGCTGCGGCGGCACGAACGGCCAAACCGGAGGGGCACATCATTAAACGATCCCAGGTCGTCATTCCTGAGCATTTCATAGGCGAAGGGAATTGCGTTGCCGTGTTTCTCAACCTGATAGGAGTACTGACCCTCAATCATTTTGACTTCGGGGTATTCCTCGTTCATGCCGACCTGCGGCAGGAGGCCCTGCGCGCCGTCAATCGTGAAGCGGTGGACCGGACGAAAATCGATAACACTGTTGTCTACATGGCAGTAGTCCTGATAAGACGTCGGTATCTCCATGTAGCCGGCCAGCAGCACACGGTCAATCACATCGCCAAACAGCAGAGGGAAATCCGAGGTATTCATGGCTTCTGAGAGCCAGTATCGGCCCCTCGGACTGCCAGACATGGCCTCCATGTAAATTTCTTCCAGGCGCGCTATTTTCGCGCCCCACATAGGATCAGCCTCGCGCAGTGCGCTTACCGGCGTGCCGGCGTCGCCATATAGACGCCCAGGCGAAGCGGTCTCCGCGCTAAGTGATTCGTACAGTTCCAGGAATTGTGGCATTATAGCTCCTTTGACAATTTGTGGCATTAAAAAAGCGCCTACAAGGGCGCTTGCGAAAAAACCGGTTATGTGGTGTTTGTTATGCGATAGCCAGAATCTGGTATTTGTCACCCGCTGTACAAGTGACTACGCAATTGGTCGTAGTGTGCGTACCCTGGGTCAGGGTGACACCCGCTGCCGTTAACGTCGGAGTGACGATAACAATGCTCGGGACAACGCCCAGGCCGTGGGCCGTGTTCTGCTCCGCGCCAGTACCAGTAATCACGGCAGAGTAGAAGGCATCCATCTTCGCGCCCGTTACTGCCAGCGCAGCGAGCATCGCAGTCGTGATCGACCCCGGCGCGAGGTCGGCAGTCCCGAGTACGGCATCAACCTGCGCTATCTCGATAGTGGCCGTTGCGCCGGCGGCAATCAGCGTTCCCGATAATCCTTCGGAGCGCGCAAAACCAAACGGGATGCCGCTTGCCTTTTTGCTTAGTTTTGGGGTGTCAGTATCGACATAGTAGATCATGTCGCCGTAGGCAACAGCGCTGTTACCTGAATCATTGACGGCTTTGACCGACAGGTTATAGCCGCCCAAGTAATCGACGCTGGCGTTTCCGCTAGTGTCCCTGCTCGACATGGCTACACCAGTGCGCTGACCGACCAGCACCGGATCACCGGAGACTACGCCTGCAGCGACCGGCTCAACCAGTCGCCGTGCAAATTCATGAACTTCATTCTGTGCCATAATTTCCTCCAATAAAAAAGCCGCCCTGCTGGCGGCCTAACTTGATTTTATTTTGCTTGCTGCTTGTGTCTATCCGCGACCTGTGGCGGCGATCTTCGCCGACGACTCGCTCAGTCCCATGCGCCGGAACATCTTCTCCCGGCGCTTAAAGGCGTCATCGGCGTTTTCGGTCACGCCGTTCAGATTGGCAGACTGTGACCCCATGCCGGTAACGTTGCCCGCGCCAGTCACTTTAGCGAGATAGTCCACCTCAGCCTTGATAGCCTCGGCAACCTGCGTCTTAAAAGCGTCCACGTCAATTTTGTCCTCCGTGACCGGTGGCTTGGCTGCCTCGGTCTCGGCTATACGGGCCTTTGTCATGGCCGGCACCTTGCCGTACTTCGGGTCGGCCAGAACCTCAGTGGCGATATCGCCGGCCTCGCGCAGGATCAGAGCCTCGCTCAGGCGCTTGTTCTCCGTCTCCAGCTCCTTTTGACTTTCCTGCAACTGCTTGATTTCATCTTCATTCATGCTATACACCTCGTTTTCTATTTTTGGAAACTCCTTGCTGTAGGATTCCATGATTTGTAATACCTCGCCGCCGCGTCCGGCACGAGTCACGAAATCCACACTGTCCACTTTTTTGATGCCCTCAACAATCGGTCCGCGCCGACCATCGACCGTGCCGTACTTAAAGCCGGTAGCTTCTCCGTTGATACTAATCCCGATATGTGGTGCTAAGTCCTCGATAAGAGGCTGATAGCTGCCGACCACCTTAGCATCCGCATATATGCCAGGGCCGTCGTTTTGCGCCTTGTAACCTGCTGGGGCGTGTTCAAGAAACCGGGCGTCGCTAGTCAGTGTCGCAGCCAGTTTGGTAACGTCTCCCTCAGGGCGTTGCGCTCGTTCCGCTTTCGTGGCATGGTTAAGGAACATCTGCGTGCCAGCGGGGAATTTGTCAGCGTCGCGCTCAAGCATCTCACGGCTGTAATAGCCGGTAGACCCCCAGCCGGGGTCGATGATCTTAATCGGCATCGTGCCGTCCGGACGAATGGCCGCCTCCGAAAGAGATGTCACCTGATCCCAAATTAACCCTGACTCAAGCAGAGTCAGGCCGTCTGACTCGTCGTCCTCGCCCTCTTTCAGGACGTCCGGCATGTCCGCCGCCTTCTTGTCCGCATATTGTTCTTTCCAGGCCGCCCGGACTTTTGCTTTGACATCCGGCAGGGCTTTGGCGGGAATGTCTGCCTGGTTTAACCGGGCGGTGGCCGCATCAACATGCGCCTTGTCAAAAATGGGGAATTTCCACGTACCCGGCTTATGCGCATGTGGCACGTAGGCAAAATCCTCAGCCGGGTGATCCTCGCCGTCCACCGATGCGGTTGGCGCTTTGTCCGCTTCCCTGAGCGATTCCTGCATCTGCCCGATCATATTCGTCATGGATTTATGCGCCGCCATTACCTGCTTGTGGGCACCATGGATTTTGTCCAGCGCTCCCTGCATCGTCTGCACGTTCGCGGCGGAGAACATCTTGCCCGCCTCCCTGATAGCCTCCGCGGTCTCCCCAGTCGGCGTATAGGTGACGTAGACCTCTACCGGATCACCAAACTCGGCCTCGGGACCATCGGTGCCATCACTGGCCGTGTAATCGATGCTGTACAGGTCGCTGCCGGCACGATAGATAAGATGGTCAGGATAGATATCCACGATCCAGGGCATCATTGGCGGATAGTTGATCTGGTCCCCGTCGGGGTCAACTATCTGGATTCCCTGCTCGTTTAGCTCGTCCTGCAGAAATTCCCGCATCTGGTCGAAGGAATAATCAGTCACCGATTCCACGACCATTACCTTTTTAATACGTTTTCTCTTTTTTGCCATAATATAACCTCCCTTCCTGTTTAATCTGTTTCATCTGTTTCGCTACTGTCCTTACTGTCCTGTTTCGTCCGGTATTGAGCGCAGCATTTACAGTTTGGGTGCGCTAGCGGCTCATCATCTCCGGACGCGAATGTGTCGTCATAGGCAATCCAGCCCTGATCCTCGTTGTCGGCGCACTCATCATCAGCGTTGCCGTCTGTTAGCCAGGATTTTTCCATATCCAAGCCGGCATCCTGCATTTGATTGACTGCCAGCGAATTGCCATACTCGTAGGCATTGCCCAACTCGGTACGAGCGATAGTCAGCGCCCTGTTGCGGGAAAAGTCGTCGAACAGATCACCTATTGACCTGGCCAGATCGTCATAACTGGTCCCCGTGTCAATCGAGTTGCTAAGCAGTGTACCCAGCTCATCGCGCGATGTCTCATTGATCTTTGTGACTAGCTCCGCACCATGTTTTTTCATGTATTCCACGGCGCGGGGATTAGCCAGGTCAAAACTGATATCTGTGCCTAACGTGGCAATCTGAGCCTTACCTGCCGCCGCCAGCGCCTTTTTAATGGCGGCTATTAGCGGTTTGGCGTCCTCATAAGCTTCACCCGCTGCCTCGGCCCACAATTCTTTCCAGTCAAGATCATCTTCTTCGGCGGCTTCTTTAACTTGCCACTTATCTTTTTTCTTGTCAAGTGCGGTCAGAAAGGCTTTCCTCTGCCGCTTAAACATCTTGGCCAAGGTCGATAGTAACTCTGCCTCTTGAGTACCAATGATGCGCTTGCGCCGAGCGGCCAGTGTGGCGTGAGTCAGTTTTTTGACCGCCTCAAGCAGTCTCGTGGATGAGGTTTTCAACGGCCCCCCTCAAGTCGCGGAGCGCCTCCTCCATTTGCGCATCGGATGCAGGTGGTGCTGTTGTCGCAGGCGATATCGCCAACTGATCGCCCTCATCCTCCGGAAACATTCTGTTTACAATCTCGTTTGCGTCGCTGACACCAAGCGCCTGCAAGATGGTGGTTGAGAGCGTGCGCTTATCCATTATCCCGACCGCAGGATGCCCGCCAAGCGTGGCGGCGTTGACAGCGGCGCTTACGACCTCGCCCATGTCATGTTCAAGAATTGGTGGCCAACTGATTTGTACATGACGGCTGATCTCATCGCCAGTATCCGGGTCATCCGGAAGGATGATCTCCTGCTCTCCGTATTCGTTGACAATTATCTCGCCCTGCAATGGCCCGTTCGGCGCGATGATCGCTTGTTCGACCGCAAAATCACAAATATTGCGGATTGTCTCGGCCCACTGTGACTGTCTCATGCGGAATTTTAACTCTGTTGGCCTGTCAAGTGATGTCGCAGTGGCCAGCGATCCTTCCTGAACGCCGCCAAAGAACGTCTCCGGCAGGCCGGTACCGGCGCAAACCATAAGTTGCAGCCGCCGGACATCTTCCGGTGACGCCGTTGCGCCTTGCGTCTTGACAGGCTGCAAATCTTTGCCGTCGCCCATAATCGCCATTGAGCCAGAGACTGGCGGCGGATTTTTCTCGATCTGGTCTACTGTAAGAGTAGACTGAAACTTGTCCTTAACTGCCTGGACGCCCGCTTTCCCGCCCTTGGTTTTGTAGACCCAGGCGAACCGCTTGAGCGCCCGGACGATAGATGCCCAGTCCTGCAAATACTCGGTTGTCGCCTTCGCCCAGTCAATCGACGAATAGATGAACGGCACGCCAAAGTTCCAGTTGGCAAACCCGCCGTCCTTCATGTGCATCATGTAACAATCCGACACCACTGGCGCGCCGTTGATCCTGTCCGGATATCCTCCCAGCGGCTGATAGCGCCAATCAGGGTAATAGGCCACCTTCGTTGATGAGGAGCTGAAGCCGGACTGCATCGGGTCAAAGCCCTGCTCTTGCCATTGGCGCTTGTAATACCACGGCTCGCGGCTATCCTGAGGGTTGTTGATAATCTCCGGCACTTCTTCCAGCGGCACAGTCCGGACCCTCACCCTGCCGGTAGATGGATTGACGAAAAGGGCAAAAAAGATATTTCCAGTCGTTGATAGTTCTCTCTCTTTGTATTCCTGTCCCTGACTGCAAAAGAGTTCGTCACGGTTTCGCCGCTCGGCGATGAGGTCTTGGATGACGTTATCTACATCCGGATGCGCGCCCCGTATGTTGACTCCTTGGCCCCAGACGTAATAGCTCTGCACGGCAATGGCGCGCTGGATGAGCGGATTCTTTAGTGCCATTAAGCGGCAAACCTTCGTCATAAATCCAAGGCCCGCGCGGCTAAACTCCTGCTCTCCTTCGCCGACCATGCGTATCCAGCCGATGTCCTCTAATGCGAGTTCAAGGGCTGCCAGCCGTTCGGTCAGCCTGTTCTCATGCTGGCCGTCTGCCGCCACCGTCTCTTTCAGGTCGGCAATCTGCCGGGCGGCTTCAACCAGTGCGCTTTCTGCGTCGATTTCTTTGGTTTTGATAAAGGGTAATTTCATAACATAGTGTTAAAAGTCGGAGATGTGGACATCATCTTCCAGTTCGCCAAATAAGTCCTCCATGTAGACAACGCCTCCGGCACTTGGCTGCACGGTTACGAGCCGGTTAGCCAGCGCCAGGGCACAGACGCAATCATCATGAAGCCCTTGTGGGGCCGAATACCTGACACCAGTGCGGGTGTACTCGTATTCAAAATTATCAAGTTCATCGCGAATAGGACCATCTGGATAGGCAACCTGCCGTTGCTGGATGGCAACCGCGAGTCCTTCCATGAGCTGCTGTTTTGACGAGCTGGAAAAATGGAATCCCCGGAAATTTTGCCCCCCATTTTTTTGCAATGCCTCAAGCACCGGATCGCCAACGCCCGTTGAGTCAACCAGCGCCGCCGCGCCTGCCGTCTCGGTGCGGATGATTGATATCGTGTCCTCCCATGGTCGCTGGAAGCGAAGGAAGCGGCAGGTGTGGCCCTGGGCGTCAAGAGCGATTCCTACAGTCCAATCCTGGCTCTTGGCCAAATCCCAGCCCCACCCAAGTGGCGGGGCGCTGGACATCTCAGGGACCACCTGCGCCTCGATGGCGTCCAGACCAAATGGATTGCCGCCGTCGTCAGACGGTTCAGCCAAGTAGAGTTCGCGGAACACCTGCTCCGGCAACTGTCTCTGCGCATCGTCTATTTCGGCGGCGTCTAAGACGCCAGCCTCCACTGCGTCGTAGGCGGTGATCTTGGCATATGCCATATCCCGCTCACCGGCTTCTGCCTTACGAGCCAGTTTATATGCCCAGTTCTTCCGGCCCTTGACATTGCCGATGATACGAATCGGGCCGCGTGTGGCCGTCAGCGTTGTCCTAACCGCGTGCCATGATTCTTCGCGGCATCGGGTAGCCTCGTCGATCACTGCGGCGTAAACATCCTCGCCGTAGAGACTGTCAGGCTTGTCAGCGCCCTTAAACCAGATGATGCTGCCGTTTAGGAGCGTGATCCTAAGTTCGGTGTCGTTCTTGGTGTAGACCTGACGCGGCAGCGAGCGCTTGAGACGCTGGTAAGCGATCTTGGCGACCGGGAAGGTCGGTGCCACCCACCAGTAGTTTCGGCCTGGCGTCCGCGCTTTCAGTGCCTGCTCAGTCAGCCAGACAATGCAACCAACCGTCTTACCGCTCTTAGTCGTGGCCTCTGTGATGGCGTAGCGCGCATCGGTAAAAATCGCCTGCTTTTGCTTTTCGTATAGCCACGGTCTCTGATAATTAGCCTGTGCTTTCATCGCGGCCAGTCATGGCGTTCAGGTCAAGTGTAAACGTGAAATGCTCGCCGATGCCCACCTGCTTTCCGGTGAGACATTGATATTTGTCGATAAAGATGCCAATTGATGATGCGAGGGCTTTGACCGCATCGGCGGGCGGCCGTTTGTAAGTTACCGGTGTTGCTGTAACGCCCCAGTACGTTTCATATTCTTCATCAAGTCGTTTGTCTAGGTCGATGATGCGCTTTGTCAGCCTCTCCTTGACCTCTTCCATGCGAGCTTCATTCTCCGCCTGTTTAACAGCACAGGCCGCCTCTGTCCTGGCCACATCCTCCGCCCGACTCATGTCTATTCCCTCAGCTTTGCACCATTTCCTGAGCGTCGTTTTTCCAATCTCGCATTTGGCCAGGACCGCCGGCCACGACTTCAATTCACGGCAAAGGTCAAGAGCCGCATGTTTTTGTGCGTCGGTATACGCCATCACAGCGCCGCCCTTAGCTTCCCACTGACCGGCTCGCGCTGCTGCCTCTCAGTGATTGATGGCAGCGCGATTACGTTGCCGTCGTGCCGGATTAGATGACTTTCCGCGTCCATCTTCCGGAAGGCATCGAGGAACGAATATACCGTCGGCTGGCGAAATTTGAGGATGTCGGCAAGTGTTGTCATGGCATCAAAAAACCGCCTCGGGGGCGGCTGGGAAGGGGTGATGGTGGCCTTAGAGCGCATTCTGCCACCTACTAATTTTCCATCATGCCATATCGCCATATTGCTTGTCAAGCCCCTGTGGTAGCGGGTTTGGGCTCTGTCACCATTTTAGCTTTTTCAGCCCTTTTTGCGAGCCGCTCTTTGACTCGCTCCGGATCGTCCCAGCCCTCGATCATGTCGAGGCGCGCCAGGTGCGACGCCCTGAGACTATTGAGATCATCGATGAAGCGGTGCCGCTGCTGGTCCAGCCGCTTCCGCATCTTGTCCAGGTCGTTCGCGTACTGCCTGACGGCGGCCGCAATGCGCGTATCCCCCGGTGGGTTATCACAGTTGCCGCCGGCCTTGGCGTCGCTAAGTAGCCGGCGCTTGTCCAGCCCCTCCTGGTGGTGGCGGGCAAGGCGGATGAGTTCGATCAGCGGCTCACGCAGCTCCGGCATCAGGCCGAGGCACTCAGCGGCCAAGACCTCAATCTGCTCATCCTCTCCCACCAGGTTTGATTCGGAGAGGCGACCAGCGATCTTCTTCCTGGTCCCGAGATAGGCATGCCCCCTGGCCGTCTTGACAGGCCGATGCTCGAAATTATGGTTCATTTAGCCTCCCTTTCTTCCTGCGATTCTTCAATAAGCTCAACCAGATCGCTTCCGCAGCAATACGGACAACGAAGTGACGTTGGCGGGTTCGGTGATAGCCGGTTTAAGTCTTTCTCATCGACGGCAAAACGCAGGCCGCAACCTGATATGCACCTCAATAAAATCATCTTCTTGCCCCCTTTTTTATTTTGCCACGTGGCGTTTTTTTAGGTTGCAACCGGTTGCAGGCGGATGGCCTCACGCCAGATCCCTCCGCTCCCGCCAACTCATATCCAAATCCCGCTTCTTGACCGCCGCCTCATATCCGCACGAACATCCCATCAATTCGTAACCGTCGGCGTAGGCTGGGTCGATCACGGTCATGACGGCGTTGCATTCGGGGCAGGTCATTTGACGGGTGACCTCAGCGCCTTCGCTCCCGTCAGAAACAGCATCTTGGCTTTCAGTCGCTGCTCGTCAATTTGCTCACGGTTAGCCTCATACCACGCATCATCGATCTCTTTTTGCACCTGCTCGTCGATCTCCGTTCTCTCCCTTCCCTCCCGATGGTGACGTGCTATCGCGGCCTCTCTTACCTCGGCTGGCGCCGGAAAGAATCGCGACTTTTTCAGCACATCGATCATTGCCCTTTCCCCCAGGTCATAAGGCACGTCCTCCAGTACTAGCGCCCAAAGGGTCACGGTGTCAGCCCACTTCACGTCCCGTTGTTGCAGGGATGGAAAGCCCGCCGCCGCCATGTAAACCAGCTTGCTCGCTTCGCTCCGCTTCATCCATCACCTCCTGGATTTGGTCGAGGGCGTTCTTTGGCTGCCCTCTTTTTGGTTTGGATTTCAGGACTCCCGCGATGAATGCCTTAGGCTCGACTGGCTGCTCTTGGAGGGCCCGGTCAATAGCGAAGGCAACTGTTTCCTCCCCATGCTCTTTGACCCATCTGCCAAGCAGTGTTCGGGCGGTCTGCTCTTTGGTGCCTTTGCCGACAAGCAGATCGAGGCCGGTATGCCAGACGGGATCAATCGAGGGGGATGAGGACGCGGAAGCGTCCGAAGCGTTAGCTTCGGAATTATCTTTTAACTCTTGCTCTAGCTCTAACTCTGATATAGCATGCTCGTGGGCATCGTTTGGGCATTGCTCCGGGCATGCTCCGGGCATCCATCTAGCCCTTGCTGCTGCTCTTGCATGTTCACTTCTTTTTCCCCGCTTTTGCAGCTCTTTTTCCATCCTTTTATTGATAAGGAATCCATCCTTTACCTCAAAAAATGGCAATATATTTTTAAGAATTCTTTTGCACTTATTTCCGTGAATATTCAAGAGTTTTCTGAGCTTTTTCTCGTCATTTTCTAGGTAGTTTTGCTTCCAATAATGAAAAAGTAGAAGACAATATGCGCCGTGTTCCTCAAGATCGAGGAGGGTAGTATCCAAGAGATAATCGCCGACGTAGAAGGGCATGTAGGGAAGTTCAGACATTAATTACCTCCATCCCCAGCTGCCCCTCAACCTGCCGAGGCGCTTTCGGCCTGTCAGAAATCAGGCAGGCGTTCTCTGGACAGAAGGCGGTGCATATCGTCCGACCATTATCAGCATGTATCCATTCCGGCACCGGGCCGACGAATGACGCGGCGAGTATCTGGCAACCCTTATCCGGGTCTGGATGATCGGGGTCGTCGTAGAAATGGTCACGCTGACAGTGGAAACAGTTGGACTTCTCACTTCTTCCTTCGCGGAATATGTCAAGTAGAGGAATCATTTACCCCCCTGTGGATAACTCACAAAAAGAGCCGCCCAAAAAGCGACTCCTGTTGATGGCTCCCCAGCCGTATGATGTTTTTGTCGTGGCTTGGTTGGTCACTCGTGGCTCCCGAATATATAGGCTCCCATCATTCGAGCCCCTTTTTCGATACAACGAAAACAAAGATATATTGACGACGATCCATATTCTTCTTGTCCAAAAACAATAACTTTATCAACGGCTTTTCCACACTCGTCACACGCCTCTTCGGTCCAAGAAGTATTACCAATAATTTTATTGACCTCATCGGCGGTAGCGATTTCTAAATCTAGCTGCTGAAGCTGTATGTGAATCTGTTCTTTGTCAGTTCCTTTCCAGGATTTCTCGGGATATTGCTCATCCCAGCGCTTAACTACACCGCGGATCATGTTTCTCTGAGTAATTATTCTCACTTCTCCCCCTCAAACTCATCGCAAGCGGGGCTAGTGTAAAACTTATTTTGTCTCATATATCTCCAGCACCTGTGAGGCTGCATAAACGGAGGGTGGTCATTCCTCCGGCCCTATCGCCTTATGTGCGAATCGCGTCGTCACTTTCTCGGTTGACCAATCCTCAAGAAGCACGTCGGCTTCCTTGTCCAAATATCGCCGCAGCTTTTTCAGATCCGCAGCGGACACGCTCAGGAAATCCAGCGGATCGAAGTCGCCCGCTTCCTCGTATAGCGCATGAGCATCGACGACCTGACTCCGGCTCTCGAAATATCCGAACTCGCGCCCCCCAGCAGACACCTTCCCCTGCTCTTTGCAGTAAGCTTGTAGTACGCCCCTGCGGGATTTCAGCCGCTGTTCCAGCGCAAGTATCTGCTTCCCGGCTTCAACGGCCTCAGCATCGCTCCTGATGACTGTCTCGACGCCGTAGGTCTTCTTCCACGCCGGACAGCCGCCGCCGGGCAGAGACGCCGCGCAATATTGGCAGTTAGCGTGTGGCACGGCTTCGGGCTTATCCGCCGATTCCAGCGACGCTGCCAGCCTGCCAAGGTGTTCCAGCCACCGCTCAAGTTCGTCCCGCTCCCATTCAGCCGAACGGAAGGTGCCGAACCTTGGCGTGAATATCGTTCCTTTGAGGCTGACGATCTGCGGGAAGCGGGCGATTACCAGAGCGCCGTAGGTCTTAAGCTGGAAATCCTGAGCGACCTTGGCGCTGCTAGGCACGATATGATTAGATTTCGTATCCACGATCTCCGCCGTATCGCCGTTGATATGCAGCTCGTCGATGCGGCCTGACAGTATGACAGCGCCAAGGTCCGTCCGGAACGTCTCTTCCGAACCGTAGTAGGTTTCCAGATTCAACAAGTGCGTGTCGATGACGTTCCGACAAAGCTGATGGATTTCCTCTTGAGTCTCCGGCGGCAGGTAGGCAAACTCAGAGAGTATTTCCGGGATGAGTTGTTTCCCCTCGAATAGCATCGTCTGCCTGCCGGCCTTCGCTCTCATTGCGTTATAACGCTCAACAAACAGATGCACGGCGGTCCCCCTGGCAGCGGGGATAGTCTGGCGGTCGTTCCTGCGGTTCAGCGTCCAGCTGGCCGGGCAGATGGAAGCTATCCGCAAATCGGTCTGATGCCGTTTCGGTTTCGTGGCCGTCTCAGTCATCGTTTTCTCCGAACGGAATCTTGGCGTCGTCGGCTTCCTGCGCTTCGATGTCATCCTCTATCCGCGCCAGCAGCTTCTCCGCTTCCATCTCCTGCGCGAACGGCTCCGCTTCCCCGCCCGGGCCGCCGTCCCACTCGGCCTTCGCCTTGGCTGTTGTCCACCCTAACACCTTGGCGCGTTCCCAAATGAGCTTCTTGAGGTCGGCGATCGTGGCGGTTTCAGCCTCCGGCACTTCCGGTGTATCACCGGCGGCGGGTAGTGCCTCCGGCTCAGGGCGGCTCTCGTCGATCTGGAGTAGCTCCGGCGGTATCAGGCGGCTGATATGCTCTCTGGTCTGCTCAGCCGCAGCAAGGACAACCTGGCCGGGAGTCTTGAGTATGTCCAGCTTCCATGCGTAGGAGATTCCCTGCTTGCCTTTGAACGGTTCCATATAGACGCGCAGGGGGATTCCCATATACCTGCCGCCGGTGATGTTTCCGATTGTCCTGATGGCGTAGTCGATGTTGTTGGTACTCGATGCACCTCGGGTGTCAATCTGGAAAACGCCGATTGATGGCAGGTTCGGGATGATGACCTTGAGACTGCCAGCGGGCTTGCAATCTGGTCGTGTATCGTCCTTTATATATCGACCATCCTTTCCATCGTAACCCTCGGCGAACTTGCAGGGGCAGGTGATTTCCTCTCCGGTTTCCTCCATGATGCCAGTCTCGCCGTTACCGTGGCAGACGAGGCCCGATGCTTTCCAGCGGCGATAGGACAGCCACCAGAAGTCGTCAGGGTCATCGGAAGGCAGGACAGCGATAAACTCAGTCGGCTTGTCCCCGAGGATTTCATGCACGGCGTCGATGCGGTTCTGCTGGCCGTCCACGAACTTGATGTAGTCGATCTTGGTGGGGATTTCTTTTCCCTTGCTGGATAGGGTTTTCTCCCCGATCTTTGCGCGTCCGGCGAGAACGGGCCGGGGGCTGGTATTAACAATCCCATGCAGCCGCCGCTTTGCTATGTTGGTTTTTTGTGTCATTCAGCACCTCGATTCGCAGTAATGGCCAGACTCCGGCGGGCTTAAATCCTCCGTACAGCTATGGCCGAGCAGGTCAGTCTGGATATGCCCCCACGCCTCGGTGGTGATGTACTCCTCACGTATATTGCCGCACTCCTCGCAGGCGCCGTCTCCCGTCGGTCCGGCGTCCTCATCTATCTGGACGCGCACCGAGCAGCTGATGATATTCCCTGCCATGTCATACTCGTAGGTGCCCTCATGGCCGCACTCTGCCGGCTCAGTGCAGGTAGCACACAGGTCGGTGCCGGCGGCCACCAGCAGCTGATCGTGAGCGCGGAAAATGGCATTGGCGGTCTGATTGATTTCGTCGCCAATGCTCATGATTTCGGCCACGCATAAAAATAGACACATCGTTTTCCCGCGTCGGGAGGAATAATGTCCCGGCAGATAGGGCCGTCCTTTCCCCGGAATTTTTGGCATGCTGCCGGACCTGTCGGGCCGGGGTCATTTGTCACTGGCCGCGACAAATATTTTCTGAGACTAGACATGCCGCACCTCCTCGTGATGTAATTGCCTCTCAAGCACCGTGATTTTGCCGATGGCCGCCCTCAGATCATCCGCTATCTCGTCGCGCTCCTGGCGCACATTGGCCAGTTCGTATTTCAGCGCCTCAATGATGGCCGCCTCTTGGCCATTTAGCAGCTCGCTTCGCAGCTCCGCCTCGGTGATCTCGCCGACCAGGAATTGCCGCGCCGGCGCCATATCCCTGACTGTGACCATCATGACCCATCACCGCCCACGAAATCGGCGCAGGCAGGGAGCGAATTTTCGATGATGCCGCAATCGGGCTGCTTGATACACTCGCCGCAACATGCCTCCCACCATTCTGTTGTTTGTGCCTGACTCATTTGATATACTCCTGTTGATGTTTTTGTGGGCCGGGGAATTTCACCCCGGCCTTTTTCGTGTCGTAATTCCCGTATCCGATATCTTCCGGCCCACTCTCACCGGCTGGTAACTGCCACAGATCACCCCCCTATCCCAAATCTGATTACCTGCGCGACCAGATAGAGCCACGCCAGGATAATCGCGACCCAGCTAATGACCATTGGTGCCGGTCCGAGAATCCAATCCTCTAGCCAGCGATCAAAATCCGATAGCATCACGCCACCTCCCGGTCAAAAAGTGACAAAGCAAAGTACCTATCAATCCCGCGCTGCATCCCGTTCCTCGCCGCGATCCTGGCGGCGATGTCGTGAGTCATAAATCCGAGGGCGGTTAGGGCTTCCTCTCTGGTGGCAGGCCAAAAATAGCCAGCCCGCCGTGAGCAAATCGGCTCCCCCTGCCGCCTCAGACTCGCCACGGCCTCCCGGACGCGCTTCGTATCATTCAGGCCGAAATGCTCCTTGAGGTCTTTGCCGCTAATTGGCCTCTCTTTCGTGCCGGATGAGCGGATGTAGGTGAGGATGTCTTTTTGGATGGGGGTCACAGTGTGACCTCTTCAAGAACCTCAACCCGGCGGCAGCGAACCTTATTAATGTCCGGTGGATAGATAGCGATATCATCCAGCGCCACCCGGCATTTAAGGACACGGCAGCTTCGACTCTGGAATGACAGAGCGAGTTCGGGAGTAGCGGATAGATGCAGGCCATTGCCGTATGCGATATCAGAATCGGGCTTCCAGTCTGGCGCTTCTACCGCTCCCTCATATTTGATCTGGCCGGTATAGCAATCGTAGAGATTCGAGTCTACGGCCTTAAAAAGCGTGATTTTCCCGCGTACCGGCTTAAGCGCGAATCTATCGCAGAAACTCGTGATATCGTGCTGATGTTTCGTGGTATAGATGATCTGCGCGGTATCGTCGATACGCTTTTCCGGGACAGGAGTTTTCTTCCAGTCCTGGCAGACGAAAATCGCCTGCTGCCCGACTCTCTTGATTTCAGGGTGAACCGAGAACGGGAAAATATGGACAACCGTATTCTCAAAACCGCTGATGGTCGGTGACGAGCTGCCCCACGTCCTGATGGTCGGTGACGAGCTGCCCCCCGTCTCGATGGTCGGTGACGAGCTGCCCCACGTCCTGATGGTCGGTGACGAGCTGCCCCACGTCCTGATGGTCGGTGACGAGCTGCCCCCCGTCTCGATGGTCGGTGACGAGCTGCCCCCCGTCTCGATGGTCGGTGACGAGCTGCCCCACGTCCTGATGGTCGGTGACGAGCTGCCCCCCGTCTCGATGGTCGGTGACGAGCTGCCCCCCGTCTCGATGGTCGGTGACGAGCTGCCCCGAATGATAATTTCGGTGCAATTTTCGGGGCAGACAATTAGGACGTTAGCCGTGACCTCAAGCTGAGTCGGATTCTTAAATTTCTCCGGTAGCTTGTCGGCTTGAGCCCGATTGGTAATTCGGATTGTTTTCAAGAGTTGCCCCCGGCGCTAGGGCGGACAACACCGGGGGCAGAGGATGAAGCAATTGCCGTCACGGCAATCTTCGGATGTGAGAGTTTCGGAGATCCGCATGTCGGGCATGGTAAATCACTGTATTCGTGAGCGCTGTAGCTCTCATGCCCGTTGACACACACATATTTTTTCACTAGCATCACCCCTGAACTGTTGGCCGACAAAAGCCGGCGGTTATCTGGATTGGCGACCTCGTTATCACTTGGCGGTGAGAGGTCGCCTTTCTAATATTGGGGCCGGACCGGGGATTCCCTGGCCAGGGCTACGTTCCTACCGTGCAGCGAACGAAGCGCCCGTTTTGCAGTTCGTACCATGTATCAGCCTTGATCTTCTTCCCATCGACCAGCGCCGTTTTGACGCTCTTGATATGCCAATCGTTGTCGCGCTCAGCAAGAACGATCCAGCAGCCGAGAGCGCCTTTGGCTTTGTTCTGGTAGCCGAGGCCGCAGGCTATGGAGTCCTTACCCTCTACGCTGGCCGCGCTCTGGTTGCCGGTGTTGGTGGCCGCGCTCCGGTAGCCGGTGTTGGTGGCCGCGCTCCGGTTGCCGGTGTTGGTGGCCGCGCTCCGGTCGCCGGTGTTGGTGGCCGCGCTCCAGTCGCCGGTGTTGGTGGCCGCGCTCCAGTCGCCGGTGTTGGTGGCCGCGCTCCAGTCGCCGGTGTTGGTGGCCGCGCTCCAGTCGCCGGTGTTGGTGGCCGCGCTCTGGTTGCCGGTGTTGGTGGCCGCGCTCCGGTAGCCGGTGTTGGTGGCCGCGCTCCGGTTGCCGGTGTTGGTGGCCGCGCTCCAGTCGCCGGTGTTGGTGGCCGCGCTCCAGTCGCCGGTGTTGGTGGCCGCGCTCCAGTCGCCGGTGTTGGTGGCCGCGCTCCAGTCGCCGGTGTTGGTGGCCGCG
>JAEHJW020000391.1_pt1 | contig 35238 bp, 52 predicted proteins | sample 9271431 | NCBI WGS metagenome assembly JAEHJW02 | reverse complement strand
GAATCTGCCGACCAGCAAAGTAAATGATGGATATATCGGAATTCGTGACTTTCGTGGTGATTTAATCCGCCTGTTTCAATCTGCTGGATGGATTTACCATAGCGAGGTTTGCATCTGGAAAAATCCCGTAGTAGCTATGCAAAGAACCAAAGCGCTCGGATTGCTTCATAAAACGATCAGGAAAGATTCAAGCATGAGCAGGCAGGGTATTGCTGATTATCTGGTTACAATGCGCAAACCTGGAGAGAATGACAAGCCAATCCAGCACTACAGGGATATCAAAGAGGCGAATGAATTCGATGGGGATGAATCAAGGATTTTGCCTGTTGAATTATGGCAGAAATACGCCAGTCCGGTATGGATGGATATAGATCAGTCTCGTACTTTGAATTTTAGGGATGGGCGAGATCCCGATGACATTAAGCATATCTGCCCATTGCAGCTTGATGTTATAGAACGAGCCATTCATTTGTGGAGCGCGCCTGGCGATCTGGTATTCAGTCCTTTTATGGGGATCGGTTCAGAAGGGTATCAGGCGGTTTCAATGGGTAGAAAATTCATTGGTTCTGAATTGAAGAAATCTTATTTTGACTTGGCGGTTAAAAATATGCGGGATGCAAAAAAACAAACAATGGATCTATTTAGTGAATTAGATTGATTATGAACATCCTAATCTCAACCTTTTTTACCGTTGGGCTTTTGGGATTTCAACAGCTCAACGTGACGCATCATAAATACAAGCTGGCGGCTGCTACAAGCTTCTGTATTGCCTTTGCGCAATACTCCATGATCGTGAGCATACAGCATGGCGGCTCATGGCTTTTAATGGGTCTTGGCGGGGCTGCTGGCGTTACTTCGTCGATGTTTCTTCACAAAAGGATGAGGGAATGGATAAAATAGATCGCGCACCATCTGGACATAGATGCGGCCAATTTCATCCAAAAGCAAAATTGACTGATGATCAGATACGAAAGATGCGCTCAATGCATCTGCCATACGTCAGAGGTTATGAATTTCTGGCCAGGGAGTTTAAATGCGGCATCTCAACGGCTAGGGATATTTGCACCTACCGCACCAGAAAAAACGTAAAATAGCCTCGCACATTTTCCTAGACTACGGTAGGATATTTTCAAGGTGTCGAAAGATTCCTGTTTTGCAGTCATCGGGCTTGATCACCTGTTGACGGGCTGGCACTCCATTCCCTGCCAGCCCAGCAAGACTTTTCAAAAGGGAAATGTTTAATGGAGACGCGTTTATGAATCAAAAATTCCAATCCGCTCACCGCTATGCCAAGCTCATCCCGAAGATGAAGCCAAGGAACAAGCGCGTTATTTTTGCTCTGCAAGATCTGAAAGCATGAGCACATGAAACGCCCATCATTCCAATTTTATCCCGCTGACTGGCGCAATGACACAGCTCTGAAAATGTGTTCGCTGGCTGCTCGCGGGCTATGGATGGAGATGATATGCATCATGCACATATCAGAGCTTTACGGCCATTTGTATGCGGCAGGAAGGCCGCTGGATGCAAAGGATCTGTCAAAGCTAATAGGAGAGTCGGAGCGAGACATAACAAAGTGGCTTACGGAGCTTGTGCGCAACTCAGTATGTAGCATCAATGAGGAAGGGGTGATATTTTCCAGGCGCATGGTCAAAGATGAGGCGCTTCGAGAAGTTCGTGCGGCTGGTGGGGAGGCGGGTAAATCGTTTGGAAAATTAGGCGCTGAACATGGGTCAAAGGGGGGTAGGCCGCGCAAAACAACGGGGGATAAAAAACCCCCCTTAGAACCCCCCCCTTCATCTTCATCTTCTTCTTCATCTTCAAAACCTACCAGCCAGCCAGACACGGGCGCGAGCAATCCGGAAAAATTTCCGATGCGGATCGGCTGGCACCCTTCGGCTCACGTTGACGAGCAGGCAAGGCAAGCGCTGGTCAAGATCACCCCGCAGCTGCAGCAGGAGTTCATCGCTCACTGGCTGACCCAGCCTGACAGGATGCGAAGTCAAGCCGAATGGGACAAGGCTTTGCTGCAATCCGCCTTGCACCAGAAAGCGGCCGGACCCCCGAAAAGCCGGGAAGGGCCAAAGCCTGAAAACTTCGATCAACGCGACTACGGACAGGGAGTGCAATCGCTATGAACCAGATCAGTGATTTCTTGCAGATCAAGACCAAGCCCGCAAGCTGCGATACCCATGGCGGCTACGAGAGCAGGGTGGTTTTTCAGGGTAGAGACCGCGAAATCTGGTCGATGTGCCCGCATTGCGCCTCGGAAGCGCAGGCTGCCAAGCAGCAGGAACAGGCCGAAAAGGAAGCGGCGGAAAGGCTTCGAGCATGGAAGGCCAAGCTCAAATTCTCGGGCATCCCCGAGCGATTCCACGGGCGCACGCTGGAGAGCTATCGCGCGGAGAATCCTGGCCAGAAAGCCGCTCTCGAGTTCGCCCAGCAGTTCGCCGAGAACTTCGGGGCGGTCAAGGGAAAGAGCGCGATCTTTTGCGGCAAGCCGGGGACCGGAAAGACGCATCTAGCCATCGGGATTGGCATGCAGCTGATGGAGCGCAATCACCTGGTCGCCTTCACCACGATTCAGCGCATGGTGAGGCGCGTCAAGGATAGCTGGCGAAACGGATCGGAAGAGTCCGAATCGGACGTGATCAAGCTGCTGGTCGAGCCGGATTTGCTGATTCTGGACGAGATCGGCGTGCAGTTTGGAACGGAGTTCGAGCGCAATCTGCTGTTCGACATCCTGAACGAGCGGTATGAGCAAAGCAAGTCGGCAATCTTGCTCTCGAATCTGACACCGACTGAGGTGAAGGTTTTCCTGGGCGAGCGCGTGTTCGACAGGCTTCGAGAAGACGGTGGAAAGGCCATTGCGTTCGACTGGGAAAGCCACAGGGGGAAAGCATGACCGACCACGAAACCATCGAAGAACTCCAGGAGCGCATCCAGCTGCTCTATGCCGCGCTGATTAGGGCGGAGCTGAAGGCGCATGCCATGAGGGAAGCTGCGAAGCAAACCGAGGAATGCGAGGTGAAAAAATGAGCCACAGAGGGAGGGCGTGACATGCCCGGACTGCACAACATCAGCGACCAACCCGGTGCACGGGGTCTACGACCTGGAATGCGTGATGTGCTGCGCACGGCTGGTGGTATCGGCGAGACCGCACAAGCGAGCCCAGGAAAGCATGCTGGAAACGATCCGGCGCGTGAAAGGCTCCCCGTCACGCCAAGCGATCATGGATTGCATCAAGCTGAACTTTTCGGCAGCTCAACAAAAACCGATCCGATGAAATCTCCAGGATAGAACATGCAACATGCAGCAATCTGGTTTGTGATCCCTGGCGCCGCTGTCGGAAAGGGCCGGCCAAAGTTCGCCAGGCGCGGGAATTTTGTCACGGCATACACCCCGGAAAAAACCGCCAGCTACGAGAACCTGGTCAAGATACTCGCTTCAGAGGCCATGCAGGATCACCAAATCATCGAGGGCCCAGCGAAGGTGGCGATCTGGATCTGGGTGACTCCGCCGGCAAGCTGGTCGCAGAAAAAGCAGCGCGCAGCCCTTGCGCATGAGATTTTGCCGACCTCTAAACCCGATGCGGATAATGTTCTCAAGGGGATATTCGACGCCATGAACGAGATCGTCTGGCGCGATGACAAGCAGGTAGTCGAGCTCAGTGTGAGAAAGCGCTACTCAGAAACAGCCAGAGTGGACGTTGAGGTGTGGGCGCTCTGATGGTACTCGAGATCTGGATGTATCGTGATCCGCAGGAAATAGCCGACGATCTCATCAAAAAATCCGCAGCCGAAGAAAAAAAGACTGCTCGAAAGAAGGAAGTCGCAAGGCGAAACAAGGCGCGGCGCATTAAAAAACTGGTCAAGGACGCAATGAAAAAGGGGGGAATGAAATGACGGAAGAGCCGCTGTTCGACTCAATGCATGCAGCACTCACATTCGCCTACCGTTACAGCGGGCAACAATACAGTCCAAGCCTTATGGCGCAGATGATGAAGGGATCAATGGGGTCTGGCAAAGGCTTGAGCGGCCTTGATGGGGCGGCTCAGGCGGGCTTGATTCGCGGGCTGATCGGGAAGTTGCACAAGCAGGATCAGGCCATGATCTCGGCAAGATTCGCAGCCGATGAGCACGAGAGGATCGAAGCGATGCTGTTTTTTGTTCCAGTGGTGATTGCGTCATATCCAACCGGCGTTCATTCCAGGCGAGCGGCTGACGTGCTGATTCAGAAATGGTTCGGGGCGCGGCTGAACATCAACGGAGCCGCCGAAGAGATTGGGGTGCATCGCAATACTGCGGGGCCAATGTGGGCTGCGACAAACAGAATTTTGCGGGAAACGCTCGAAAGAGCCGAAGAATCGGCGTATCAGGAATTGCGTGCCGCGGGCATCATTTCATAAAATTTTTTTGACATTGTGCAAAAAGTATGGAAAATAGCGATCCATTAGTAGTACCCGAACTGTCTTCAAAGCCCGTACAGCCCAACGCTGCGGGCTTTTTTGCTTTCATAGCACTCCTCAACAAGACCGCTTCCTCCAGCGTTCCAAGAACGTAGCCGGATGGAGGAAACCATGAAGGGCTTAACACCAAAACAAGAATCTTTCTGCCTGGCGTACCTGGAAACAGGGAATGCTAGTGAGGCATATCGGCGTGCATATAACGCTTCGAAAATGAAGCCGGATACGGTTGCGAGGACGGCAAAGGCGCTTCTGGATCACCACAAGATTACCGCAAGGTTGGAAGAACTTCGCCAGGAAGCAGCAAAGCGCAACGAAATCACGATTGATGACCTGATCAGCGAGCTTGATGATGCGCGCGTAGTAGCGCTCAAGCAGGAAAAGCCGCAAGTTTCAGCAGCGGTGGCTGCGATCATGGGCAAGGCCAAGCTGCTCGGCTTCGATGTCAACAAGACAGAGCTTTACGGCAAGAACGGCGGTCCCATAGTGACCGGGCAGCAGCGTGATCTGACAGATGAGGAGCTGGCTGCCGAGTTAGCGAAGCATGGCATCAAACAATCGTGAACTCCTTGCGCTACTGCTGGAACGGGAGAGACGCAAGGCGAAATCTGATCTATACGATTTTTCGCGCTGGATGTTCCGGCAGCGTAGAGGATATGACTGGATCGAAGGAAGACAGCACAAGATCATCTGCGATGCGCTGATGCGTGTATTTCGCGGTGAGTGCAAGAGGTTGATCATCAACGTGCCGCCGAGATACAGCAAAACCGAACTGGCCGTGGTTAACTTCATGGCCTGGTCGCTGGGGCATGCTCCTGATGCCGAGTTCATCCACACCAGCTACAGCGGCAGGCTGGCTGCGAATAATAGCTGGCAGGCGCGCGAGTTAGTACAGCACCCGGCTTACAGAGAGATTTTCCCGTCAGTAGCCCTGCGCACGGACAGTAGCGCGAAAGACGAGTGGCGCACTACTGATGGCGGCTGCGTCTATGCGGTAGGTGCAGGCGGCACGATCACGGGTTACGGAGCCGGCAAGCATCGCCCCGGCTTCGGTGGCGCCATCATCATCGACGACCCGCACAAGGCCGACGAAGCGCGCAGTGATGTCATCCGTGAAGGCGTCATCGACTTTTTCCAGAACACGCTGGAGAGCCGCAAGAACGCGCCGGATACGCCGATCATCCTGATCATGCAGCGATTGCATGAGCGTGATCTGGCGGGCTGGCTGCTGGATGGCGGCAATGGCGAAGTGTGGGAGCATGTCTGTCTGCCTGCGTTGCAGGACGATGGCACCGCGCTGTGGCCTGAAAAACACACAGTCGAAGATTTGCGCCGCATGGAAGCGGCAAGCCCGTACACGTTTGCCGGGCAGTACCAGCAACGACCCGCGCCGCTCGATGGGGGGCTGTTCAAGCCGGATCGCATCGAGGTGGTGGACGCTATCCCGGCTGTCCCGATCACATGGGTGAGAGGATGGGACATGGCCTCTGTCAGCGATGGCGGGGACTGGACTGCAGGCGCGAAGCTAGGAAAGCTCCCCGATGGCAGATACATCATTGCCGACATGGTGAGGATGCAGGAAGGGCCGGACGCCAGGGATGCGATGATGGTCAATACCGCGAAGCGCGACGGGGTATCGACAAAGATCAGCATACCCCAAGATCCTGGACAGGCAGGAAAGACTCAGGTGATCTACCTGACGCGGCAGTTTGCCGGATTCCGCGTGATCACGAGCCCAGAGTCTGGCGACAAGGTGACGAGAGCCGAGCCGTTCGCCGCTCAGGTCAACGTCGGCAACGTGCTGATGTTGCGCGGTCCTTGGAATGATGCACTGATCAACGAGATGCGGATGTTCCCGAATGGATCATACGATGATCAGATCGACGGATGCAGCCGCGCATTTTCCGAGCTGATCACGAAATACCGGCTGCAAATTGCGCCAGACACCTTACAGAGGGCTTCTTCATGATTGCATGGTTCAAGCGGATGATCGACGGATTCATCAATCCGCAAGTGCCTCAGCCAGAGCCTGAGCCAGTCAAATCCCTGACCATCAAAGCGACGGCGCTCGAGAAGTCATTGCGCAAGGCATCGGTGGTGCAAGCGATAGAGCCGTATGAACCGCCTACTGGGGTGATTCCTGCAGGAGAACGAGCGGCAGCCCTGGCGATGGACGCAACGCCTTACGATTACGTCAACCAGGCCTACGTCAACAACTATTTTCCCGGCTACCAGTATCTGGCGATGCTGGCGCAGCTTCCCGAGTACCGGAAGTTCGCGGAAGCGCCTGGAAAAGATATTTTTCGCAAGTGGATCAAGCTGAAGGGTAAAGACAAGTCCGATAAGACGGACCGCATCAGCAAGATCCTCGACGCGATGACGCGCTATGATGTGCGCGGCGCATTCCAGAAGGCCGTCGAGCTTGACGCGCTATTCGGACGGGCGCAGATATTCATCGATGTGGACAAGCCGGGCGGCTCAAGGGCGGCAGACGATCCCAACGAGCTGAAGCTGCCGTTGATCGTTGATCCGGCCAAGATCAGGAAAGGCGCACTCAAAGCCTTCCGGGTGATCGAGCCGGTATGGACGTACCCCAGCGCCTACAACGCGACGGATCCACTGGCACCCAACTACTACCGGCCTATGGCGTGGTATGTGATGGGTAAGACTGTTCACACCAGTCGGCTGCTGTCGATCGTGAGCCGGCCTGTCCCTGATCTGCTGAAGGCGGCCTACAACTTCGGCGGGCTCTCGATGAGCCAGATGGCGCAGCCGTATGTGCAGAACTGGATCAGGACGCGGGACTCGGTGTCGGACCTGGTGCATTCGTTCTCGGTGTCTGGTGTCAAGACCAACATGGAAGGCGTGCTGTCCGGCGCGGACGATGCGCAGTTTTTCAACCGCGCGCAGCTGTTCAATAACCTCCGTGACAATCGGGGATTGATGCTGCTGGACAAAGACAGCGAGGAATTCTTCCAGTTCAACACGCCCCTGTCAGGTTTGGGAGAGCTGCAGGAGCAGGCGCAAGAGCAGCTGGCGACTATTTCCGGCATCCCATTGGTCAAGCTGCTGGGGTCGTCTCCGCAAGGCCTGAACGCATCATCGGAAGGCGAGATCAAAGTCTATTACGACAGTCTGCATGCGTATCAGGAGGCCGTGATTCGTCCGCCTCTTCAGATAGCGCTGGACGTGATCCAGTTGTCGGAGTTCGGCGACATCGATCGCGACATCGTATTAGAGTTCGAATCGCTGGATGAGTTGTCCGAAGCCGAACAAGCGACCGTCCGGAAGTCGGATGCAGACACTGCCGCGGTGTATGTCGGGGCAGGCGTAGTCAGCCCGGATGAAGTCAGGGCCAAGCTCGCAGCCGATCCTGCAAGCGGTTATGACTCGCTGGAAGAAGATAGCGAGGACGATGACGACGAGCTTGAGCTGCGTCAGAACTCGATGGTAGAGACCGCCAAAGTCAGAGAAGAATAAGCATGCCAGACAAGGTGCTCAAAGCGGTTCACCCGAACGCAGGCATCCGTATCGAGTATGAACGACGCTTGAGAAAGTTGATCCTGGACATGCAGTCGTCGATTGTGTACTGGCTGACGGCCTCATATCGTTCGACGGGACTGGCTCAGGACGCATCCCCGGCAAATGAGTTACAGCAGACCATGAACGCGCTGGCGAAGCAGTGGCAAGCAAAGTTCGATGAAGGTGCTGAAAAGCTCGGTGCATGGTTTGCGCAGAAGACGAAAAACTATGCTGACGGCAGTCTTCAGGCGATCCTGAAAGAAGCCGGGTTTTCGGTGCAGTTCAAGATGACCGCTGAAGTCGAGGACGTTTTTCAGGCCATCGTCCATGAACAAGTCGGGCTGATCAAGTCGATTGCGAGCCAGCATCTACAGGAAGTGCAGGGGCTGGTGATGCGCTCGGTGCAGGAAGGCCGCAACCTCAAGACGCTCTCCGATGAATTGATGAAGCGTTACGGCGTAACGAAGCGGCGCGCAGCATTGATTGCGCGCGACCAGAACAACAAGGCGATTGCAACCATTACCCGCACGCGGCAGCAGTTGCTCGGAATTACTGAAGCGATTTGGATACACAGCCATGCCGGTAAGCATCCGAGGCTATCGCATGTCGCCGCAAACGGCAAGAAATACAACGTTGCCGAAGGAATGCTGATCGACGGAAAGAGGATCTGGCCTGGCACTGAGATAAATTGCAGATGCGTCGCGCGCAGCATTATTCCCGGTTTTTAGAACGGCATGCGTCGTCGGGCAAGGAACTCTTGCCAGAGCTCGGTATCGCCGTCGAAAGGTTCGATTTCAGGGTAAAGCTGTTCATGCCAGCGGATCAGCGTTTCGACTGAGCTGACATGGTATTTGAAAAATTTAGCGATGGTGCGCAGTTCGATGCCTTCATCCCGCATGGTTCGCATTTCGTGCGCGCGCGCCAGTGATGTTTGCCGTCCCATACCCCATTTTATACCGGTTCCCGATTCGGAGTTTTGATGCCTATACATGCCTGCACATTGCCTGGTGGTGGATCAGGGTATCGATGGGGGAATCACGGGGAATGCTACGCGGATCGCGCAGACGCTGAGAAGCAAGCAGAAGCCGCCTATTCCAATGGATATGCCGGGGATGCGTTGACGTTCGATTCTGCCCGCAGGATGGACCAGGACGGACGCTTGCATGTGGAAGTCTCGAACATCAGCAAGGCGACGGTAAATCCGTACCTTGGACAGGAAATACCCGGATGGAAGTCGCTGGGGCTGGACCCCGAAAAGATTTACATGCTGCTGCGTCATCCCGACGAGCTCAAGAAGGCGGCGGAAACATTCAACAACATCCCGCTGCTGAACCAGCATATCCCTGTTTCCGCGTTCGATCCGCAGAAAGATGCGGTCGTGGGGAGCACCGGAACGGACGCTGAGTTCATCTTCCCCTATCTCCGCAATTCTTTGGTGATATGGGATGCGGAAGCGATTGCAGGAGTGGAATCGCAGGAGCAGCGCGAGCTCTCCTGCTCCTATCGATATGTGCCGGTGATGCAATCCGGGACGTTCGAGGGCATGGACTACGATGGAATCATGACGGAAATCGTCGGCAACCACGTAGCCCTGGTCGAACGGGGCCGCGCAGGCCCTGATGTAGTGGTATCTGATTCAATCAATCCAATGGAGAACATCATTATGAAAGCAACGGGCAAAACGATTGCCGTCCGCGCTGGGCTGAAAGCGTACCTTCGCCCGCTGCTGGCGGCGGATAGCAAGATTGATCTGGTCGCGCTGGTTGGCGCAGTGAAAGCTGCAACGATCAACGCGGACGCAAAGCGCATCGCGCGCGACATCATCGCCAAGGCGACATTCGCTGCTGACGCCAAGGTAAAGGACGCCGACATCGAGGAAGCCGTCAAGGCTTCTGCTGAAGAAGCGGACGACGAAGAAGAGACCGAGGAAGAGAAGAAAGCGCGCGAAGAAAAAGAAAAGAAAGAGAAACGCGCTGAGGATGATCCTCCCGAAACCAAAGGGGCCGCAAAGGACCCCGACGACAAGGACGACAAAGCCATGGATGCACGAATCGCAGAAGCGAAAAAGCATGCAGAAGACGCCGCGATTTCCCGCATGCGCGCCATCCGCCAGGCTGAGAAGGACGTTCATTCGATCCTCGGTGAAGTGGCCGCAATGGATTCCGCCGAAGCTGTTTACAAGCTGGCGCTGGATCATCTCGGCATTGACGTGACGGGCGTTCATCCGTCCGCCTATGCCTCGCTGGTCAAGATGGGCGTTCCCAAGCCCGCAACGCCGAATTTCGCCTCTGATGCAGCCGCTGCATCCGGCTTCTGGGGCCAATTCAAGGGCATTCAACTGCCCTCCCGCGCTTAATAGGAGACCATCATGACGGGATTTCAATCCGCAGTAAACGTAATGCCAGCACCCGCAACGGCAGGCGACTTCGCAAGCGCCAATCCTCGCGCAGTGATGCTTGCAGGCTCTGGCGAGCTCAAGGCGGCCAGTGGTGGCGTGACCATCGGCAACTTCGCATGGGTCGATCAGGAAACGGGTCTTGTGTCGAATAACGGAACAGGCGTTCCAAATGGCTTTGTCGCCAACGAAATGCAGGCTCAAATCACCCAGTGGCTCGGCAGCAATACCATGCTGATTCCCTCTGGCATGCCTGTCACGCTGTTCAAAGCGGGGGACTTCTGGGCCTCTCCTTCGACTCAAACCATCCCAGGCCAGAAGGTGTTTGCCAACTACGCGACCGGCGCGATCAGTACCGGAACAGCCGGATCGCCTCCTCAAGGCGCGTCCGTGACGGCAGCGATCGCAGCGGCAGCCACAACTTCCGTGACTGGATCGATCGCCCCAAGCAATACCCCTGACGGTCGATATGGCGTCACCACCCTGACCGTGACCGCAGTGGGTTCCGGTACGCTGGTCAATGGCGCGACGATCTCTGGTTCTGGCGTTGTGACTGGCACGACCATCGTGAGCCAGATTTCAGGCACGGCGGGCGGAGTGGGAACGTATGAGGTTTCCATTCCTCAAGTGGTGGCCTCGACCACGATCACCGCAGCTTACGGCGTCCTGACGGTCTCCGCAGTGGGTTCTGGTGCTCTGGGCGTGGGTGATGTGTTGAGTGGTTCCGGTGTGACTGCTGGCACGTTCATCACTCAGCTCGGCACGGGCGCGGGTGGCACGGGAACATACTATGTGAATGCTTCTCAAACCGTGGCATCCGAAACGATAACCGCCACCAATGCAGTCGAGACGAACTTCTACGTTCATTCCTTCTGCGCGGCTGGCGAACTTTGCAAAATCTCTTCCTGGAGCTAATAGACCATGAAACCAATCAATCATCAAGAACTGGCTAAGTATGGTGTCGTTATCCCCATGGCTAAGGGATTTTTGGACCCGCACGAAATAGCGATGGATCATTCCGTTGCGATGGACGCGCAGCCGTCGCTGGTTACAACCTCGAATGGCGGTATCCCCGCGTTTCTGACCAACTACCTCGATCCGGAAATCATCGAGATCCTGTTCACTCCGAACAAGGCGGTCAAAATTCTCGGAGAAACGAAAAAGGGCGACTGGACGACTCAAACGGCGATGTTCCCGGTTGTGGAATCCACCGGCGAAGTTTCCAGCTACGGCGACTTCAGCAACAACGGGTCTGCAAACGCAAACGCGAACTGGGTCAATCGCCAGTCCTATCTCTACCAGACTGTGACGCAGTGGGGTGAGCTGGAACTGGATCGCGCGGGCGAGGCAAAGATCAACTGGGCTCAGCAGCTCAATTCTGCATCCGTGAAGATCATGGACAAGTTCCAGAACAACAGCTACTTTTTTGGTATCTCCGGATTGCAGAACTATGGTTTGCTGAACGATCCATCGCTTCCTGCATCCATCGTTCCAGGTACCAAAGCAGCGGGCGGCACGACCTGGGCGGCAGGAACTTCTACGGAAATCTTCACCGACATCGTGAGCCTGTTCGAGCAGCTGGTTTTACAAACCAACGGCCTTGTGGAGCGCGAAGACAAGCTGGTTCTGGCGACGACTCCCGCCGTGGAAGCCAATCTGACCAAGACCAACACGTACAACGTCAACGTGTTCGATCAGATCAAGAAGAACTTCCCGAACATCCGCATCGAGACGGCAACGCAATACGCCTTGTCGAGCGGAAATCTGGTGCAACTGATCGCGGAAGAGCTGGAAGGCAATAAGACCGGCGACTGTGCGTTCAACGAAAAGCTGCGCGCACATCCGATCAAGGTCGATCTGTCGAGCTTCCAGCAAAAGAAAACCGGCGGCACGTGGGGCACGATCATTCGCTATCCCGTGGCATACGCTTCCATGCTGGGCGTGTAATCAACCATCTGCAGTCAAGAAAAGAGCGGCCCTTCGGGGCCGTTTTTCATTTCAGGAGATATCAATGCCTCAAGTAACAGTGGGATGCAAACTTCCGAACGGCGTCATTATACAGATGGGTCATCAGCGCGTTCATTTGCAGGGTGAAAACAGCGCCATGGTCATCGGTGGACATGGGATCACGCATGGCGTGGACAAGGAGCTGTTTGATGCATGGATGGAAAAACACAAGGACTATGAGCCGGTCAAGCAAGGATTGATCTTTGCGCACGAAAAGGAAGTCAATACGCGCGCGGAAGCGACCGAAAAAATCAAGAACAAGAACGGCGCGGAGCGTCTCGACCCGGAAAAGCCCGCGCCTGGCATAAAAAAGGCAGATGACAAGGCGTAATCATGTCCGTCGTCGTCTTTGATCCGGTCGCGTTTGGCGCGCGTTATCCAGAGTTCACAGGGGTTGCCACGCCAACGCTGCAGCTGTACTTCAACGAAGCGACGATCTACCTCAACAACACCGATAGCAGCCCAGTCACAGATGGAACGCCTGGAGGGCTGAGAGCGATGCTGCTCAATATGCTCACGGCACATATTGCCGCGCTGAACTCCGGCGTCAATGGCAATGCCGCACCCAATACCGTGGGCCGGGTTGACTCCGCCACACAGGGCAGCGTGTCCGCGCACATCGAATTTCAAGTTCCCGGTACGGCAGCATGGTTCGCGCAGACGAAGTATGGCGCGGCGTTCTGGCAGGCCACGGCCTCTTATCGGTCGTTTCAGTATCAGGCTGGACGTAGCCGGACGCAGAGATGGCCACGCTGAAATTTAACGGGGGGGCGAAGTTGCAAGCCGCCCTTGAAGCCATCGCAGAGAAAGCGGGCAAAGCGAAATCCGTCGATATCGGGTTCATGGAAGGCGCGACCTATCCGGACGGCACATCCGTTCCGATGGTGGCGGCAATTCAGAACTACGGTGCGCCCGCAGCGGGGATTCCGCCAAGACCGTTCTTTTCTTCGATGGTGAAAGACAAATCGCCGGAATGGGGAGAGAAGCTCGGAAATGTGCTGACGCAGGCTGATTACGATTCCGATCTGGCCCTGGCGCGGATGGGCGAAGGCATCAAAGGGCAGTTGCTGCAATCGATCAACGAAACGAATACCCCGCCACTGGCCGATGCAACGGTGCAGGCGAAAGGGTTTGCGAAGCCATTGGTTGACACGGGCCACATGCAGAACTCCGTCGATTACAAGGTGAATGAATGAACCTCAACGACGTCGTGGGGAACGTGATCGGCGCGGTCAATCCGTCTGTCCCTGTGACCATTCAGCAAAGCACGGGATACACCATTGCAGCCGATGGCACGCAGGTTCCGGCTTACACCACCATCAACGCGATGGGGCAGATGCAGTCGCTGTCACCGTCTGACCTGCGCAGACTGGAATCCATGGGGATTCAGTCTGTCCAGCAAAAGCTCTACCTCGACGGGGATTACGAGGGAGTGTTCCGGGTTCTGGGTAAAGGCGGCGATCTGGTGACGATCGGGAGTTACACCTACCTGGTCACGGCAGTGCTTGAGCGTTGGTCTGGCTGGGTGTCGCTTGGTATCACGATGCAGGTGTCCTGATGGCAATCACAGTGTCGATTCTTGAGACGAACGTCTTTGCGACGCTTCGCGGGTTCCTGTTGACGCTGGTTTCGGATCCTGTGATCCGGACGCCTGTAAACCGCGCGGCGATGCCACTGGGCGACTTTATCGCGATGTCGCCATCCGGCATGCGAAGGCTGTCCACCAACACGGATCAATTCCCGACGATCAGCAGCGAAACGGTGCTCCAGCCGATGGAGATCCGGATACAGCTGGATTGCTACGGCGCTACGGCATGCGACATGTCGCAGCTCATTGCAGCGATGTTTCGGGACGAGATCGCCGTGGATTATTTCCTGAATAGCGGCTTCGACATAGCACCGCTTTACGCCGGCGACCCGGTGCAAATGCCAGTGGTGACAGGGGAAGAACAGTACCTGGAGCGCTGGACATTCGAGGCGGTCATGCAATTCAACCCTGTAGCCACAGTTACATCGCAAAGCACGGGCACGCCTGCTGTGCCGACTTTAATTGACGTACAAACAACCTATGGAGCATAAGCCATGACCGTTTCAGCTAATCAATTTGTTCAAATCAATCCCGGGGTCTTGGCTGCCGGTGGCGATTCCCTGGTACTCAATGGGCTGTTGCTCACCAATAACGCGATGGTGCCCATCGGTACGGTGCAGGGATTTCCGAACGCGCCCGCAGTCGGAAACTTCTTCGGCCTGGCCTCAAATGAGTATGCCCAGGCAGGTGCATGTTTTTCCGGCTACGCAAACAAGACGCAGACGCCAGGCAATCTGCTGTTCTCGCAATACTCCGATACGGCGGTTTCGGCGTGGGTGCGCTCGGGGTCTCTTGCGGCGATGACCTTGTCCCAGCTGCAAGCCTTCTCGGGATCGCTCAGCGTGACCATCGACGGCACAGTAAAGACGGCGGCAAGCATCTCTCTGGCGGGCGTGACCAGCTTCACAGCGGCTGCTGAACTGATCGGCTTCAACCTCGGCATTGAGGGAGTTTCGGTTGCCTCAGTGACAGGCTCGATCTCCACGACCACGCTGACGGTGACAGCAGTCGCCTCCGGCACGATCTCGGTGGGGGATGTGATCTCTGGCGCGGGCGTAACCGCAGGCACCTACATCACAGCCATCCTGACCGGCACCGGCGGGGTCGGGACATATACGGTATCGGCAAGCCAGACAGTGGCCAGCGAAACGATCACGGTCAACGCGCCAGGCGTGACCTACAACGCCCAGCTGAATGCGTTTGTGATCTGGTCGGGCACCACAGGCACAACGTCCACGATCAATTACCCATCCGGCACGCTGGCAACCGATCTGCTGATGACGCAAGCGCAAGGCGGCGTGATTTCGCAAGGTGCGGCGGCGATGACGCCTGCAACCGCGATGCCCGCGATCACAGCACAGACATTGAACTGGGGTGCGTTCATGACCTCGTTCAAGGCGTCCACAACCGACGAGTTGGGGTTTGCTGCATGGGTCAGCGGCCAGAACAACCGCTTCGGCTATGTGATGTGGGACAACAACATCACAGCGATTGAAACCACGGATGCCTCGGTGCTCCCGACGATTCTGGCAGACAACTACGCCAACGTCGTTCCGGTGTATTGCGATGCGACGCTGGACCCTCAAGCCCTTGCAGCAGCAATGGTGCTGGGCACGATGGCCTCGATCAACTTCGCGCAGGAAAATGGCCGCATCACCTTCGCATTCAAGACTGCACCCGGCGTTCCTGCCAGCGTGACCTCTGATACGGCCTACGCCAATCTGAAGGCGAACCAGTGGAATGCGGTAACTTCGGTTGCGACGGCCAATCAAGGCTTCATCTTCCTCGCTCCCGGAACGGTGACGGGTCAATACAAATTCTTTGATGTGCTGGTCAACGAAATCTACCTGAACAGCCAGCTGCAGCTTGCGCTGATCACGCTGATGACCTCGGTAGGAAGCATCCCCTACAACAATGCGGGCGCCAACCTTCAGCGCGCAGCGTGTATGGACCCGATCAACTCGGCCCTGAACTTCGGCAGCATCCAAACAGGCGTAGCGCTGAGTTCTCTTCAGGCGTCCGAGGTGAACGCCGCAGCGGGAGTCACCATCGACCAGACACTGACCAATCACGGGTTCTATCTGCAGATTCTGCCGCCATCGGCCACGGTGCGCGCAGCCCGCGGGTCGTTCATCGTCAATCTTTGGTACATGGACGGCGGCTCTGTCCAGTTCGTCAATATGGCTTCCATCGCCGTCATCTAAGGGGAATAAAACATGGCAACTTTAACCGCAGCAAATTCCGTTCTGACCTTGACGGCAACCCCGCTTTATCCTGTTCCAGTCCATCTGCAAGGCTATGCTGCCGACGACGCTTTTACAGCCGCCGAGGTTGAAATGGTCGAAACCTTGATGGGTGTCGATGGAAAGCTTTCAGGTGGTTACACGCCTTACCCCGTCCCGTTTGAATTCACCCTGCAGGCTGATTCTGCCTCGAACATCATCATGGATCTGATCATGGATTACCAGGACACGATGCGCGAGGTGATGGGGTTTTCCGCTTCGGTGATGATCCCTTCGTTGAGCATGGTCTATGTGCTGTCCAATGGCTTCTTCACGAAGGGCTCGTCGATGTCCACGGCCAAGAAGATCATGCAGCCCAGAAAGTTCAGCTTCGTGTTCAACAACATCCTCAGGACGCCGATGTAATGCGCAAAGAGATGGATTTTGTCGCGACGAAGGGGCGCGACCAGGGTAAACATTTCCACATCACCGAGATGAGCGCGGCCAATGCGGAAGCTTGGGCAGCGCAGGCCTTGTTTGCCGTGATGAATGCCGGTGTCGAGATGCCTGATGGAGCTGGACTGGCGGATCTGATGGAAAACTGGCAGGGGGCGCTGGCTCGGGTGAAGTATCAGGATGCCAAGCCGCTGCTGGATGAAATGATGACGTGCGTGAAAGCCATCCCTACACCGTCGCAGCCCAACATCATGCGCCCGCTGATCGATGAGGACATCGAGGAGGTGGCGACGCGCATTCAATTGCGCAAGGCTGTTCTTGATCTGCATACGGAGTTCTTAAAAAACGCAAGCGCCTAGATGTCGGCCTGGGCGGCGATGAGAACGAGCAGCGGAAATACGCGAACGTGCCGATGACCATAGGTGTTCTGGTATCCGCGAAGATGGCGACACTGCATGAATTGCAGACCATCTACAGCATGAAAGACGCATACGACATGCTGGAAATCCTCTACGTCGATAATCAGAACCAGCAGATAGCAAACAGAAAGGCGCGCAATGGCAACGGTAATTGACTCTCTGCTGGTCACGCTGGGGCTGGATCCCTCGTCCTTCAAGCGCGGGACCAAAGAGGCCGAGAAGGCGACCGATGACCTGGCGAAGAAGACCGAACAGGGCGCGAAAAAAGTTGCGGATACTGAAAAGAAGCTGTCGGACACGCAGAAGGAACGCAGCAAGCAGCTGAACGAGCAGACCAAGAAGACCGTTGACGGGTTTGCCAAGGCCCGGAACGAATTGCTGGGCTTCCTGACGCTGTTCACGGCAGGGAAAGGACTCGCTGATTTTGCTGCGTCCACGGTGACGAGCCTGTCCGCGCTGGATCGCCTGGGTGAAGTGGTCGGCGCTGGCGTCAACAACCTCGCTGCGTGGAATCTGGCGGCCAAGAATGTCGGCGGCACAGCGCAGGAGATGTCGGCCAATATCCTGCAGGCCAGCCAGGATCTGGGTGGGCTCAAGACGGGCATTGTATCTCCGCGCATTGCGGTGTTCCGCGCGCTGGGCATGAGCAGCGCAGAATCAAGCGCAGACACGGACACGCAGACCTATCTGCTGGCGCAAGCAAGGATCGTGAAAGAGCAGGTCGCGAAGCTAGGAGAAAAGGGCGCATTCGCGATGTTCTCTCAGCGCACAGGGATGAGCCTGAACGAGTTCAACCTGCTCAAGATGGGCAACGTAGAACTGCAGAAGCAGCTCGATCTGGACGCGAAGATCACCGGAGTTACCGAAGAGCAGGCGAAGCAAGCCCGTGAGATGCAGCAGAGGTGGAACAATCTCAAGGAAAAGTTTGAGCAGACAGGCAGGACGGTCATGGTGGCATTACGACCTGCGCTCGAAGAGGTTGGCGTGCAGCTCGACAAATTCGCAGACTGGGCCATCAACCACAAAGACGAGATCAAGCAATGGGTGGACGATTCGGTTTCGGCGGTCAAGAAGTTCGTTCAAGAGGCCGATGACGCCGCTCAGGCTGTCGGGGGATGGAAAAATGTGCTTGAGGGGCTGATCGCGCTGAAAGTGGCCTCGATGGTTGCGCCTTTATTGCAGCTGGCATCCGCGCTGATGGGGGTAAGTGTTTCTCTGGCAGCGATAAGCAGAGTGGGTATACCTGCCGCACTTGGCTATTTGGCAGGTACAGAGCTCTACAACCATGTCATCAAAGGCACAAAAGCCGACGACTGGCTCGGGGAAAAAGAGGCTCAGCTAATGGCCTTTTGGGGCAGCAAGGATGCGCAGGATGCGCTCGATACGCAAGCCAGATCGAATGCTGCGCGCCCTCCCGCGCCAACTGCTACACCTCGAGGAATTCGAAACAACAACCCCGGCAACTTGCGCTATGGGAATTTTGCAGCGTCGCATGGCGCCTCTGGACAGGACTCTGGCGGCTTTGCGATCTTCCGCACGATGGAAGAGGGAGTCGCTGCGCAGAAAGCGTTGCTCGCATCCTATCTGAAAAACAAGATCGACACGATCCGCAAGGTGCTGCAGAAATACGCGCCATCGTCGGAAAACAATACGTCGGCCTATATCAACGACGTTTCCAGGCGGACCGGAATCAATCCGGATGCCGTATTGACCGCCAAGGACATTGCGGCAGTGAGCCGGGCCATATTTACGCATGAGAATGGCAAGAAATACGCGCAGGTGTCGAACAGCAACACCTCAACGACGCACATCGATCAGATGAACATCCACACGCAGGCCACCGATGCGAATGGGATTGCGTCTGACATGCGAGGCGCGCTGACGAGCAATGACATGGCCTGGCAGATGAACACCGGAGTGGTGCAGTGAGCTACGGGCTGCCTATTCTTGCCAACCCTGTCGCGGGAGCCGTGCTGTCAGCCGTGGGCGGCCTGATCCCGTCTGGGGGACTTCTGTTCAATGGCTTGCAAGTGCTATGGGGGGTATTCGACGATTCTGGCAATCTCGCGATCCAGCCTGACACGTTCATCGGCGTAGAGCCGGTGACGCAATTCGCGATCAGCGATTACCCGATCGAACAAGGGCAGTTCGGCACCTACAACAAAGTCAAGACGCCTCAGCGCGTGAATGTTCGAATGGCGATAGGTGGCAGCGAATCAACCCGGTCTGCATTTCTTGCGACGCTGGACAGCATGGTGGCAGACACGAACCTGTATCGGATCGTTAACCCGGACAAGACCTGGAAGAACATGAACATGGTCGGTTATGACTTCCGGAGAAGCAGCAGGAATGGAGCCAATATGGTCCATGCGAATTGCTATTTTCAGGAAGTCAGGGCGATTCAGTCAGTGAGCTATTCCAGCCTGACACCTTCGAGTGCACAGACCAACCCAACAACATCGAGCGGCATGCCTGACCCCACCAAGACCGCGCAACCGCAATCGCAGATGAGCCAGTCTCAAGGTGGCGTTTCGAGCGGCGCAATATTGCCCGCATGGGGCATCGCAGCGGGGTCGGCATGGTAACGATCCCGCTTCAGGCAATCCCCTCGCAGTCTTTGCGGGTGATGCTGAATAACCAGCTGTGCGAAATCAGCGTCTATACGCTCTCGACCGGGCTCTATCTTGATCTGGATGTTGCCGGAGTTTCGATCATCGCCGGGCAGTTATGTGTTGACCGGGCGTACCTGGTGCGCGATGCGTATCTTGGGTTCATCGGAGACCTGGCGTTTGTTGATACGCAGTCCCAGACCGATCCGGTCTATACGGGGTTGGGAACTCAGTATCAGCTGATTTACTTTGCGCCGTCCGAATTGCCGGTGATCGCCTGATGAACAAGAAGCAAATCTCCATCGTCATTACGTTGGGGTCCGGGACGTTCGGCAATACGGTATTCGACACGATCACCCTGACCGGCCTGAGAGCTTCGACGGTGATCAGCTCGCTGGGTGGGAATGCTCAAGGGACCGCGCAGGCGATGATCTATGGTCTCTCACTTGACGACATGAGCCGGTTGACCCGCATCGGGCCGATTGGCAATGAGATTGCCGGAAAGAACACGATCACCATTTCGGCGGGAGATGAAGGAACAACGCTTTCGGAAGTGTTTTCCGGCACGATCATGACCGCCTCGGCTGCGTTGAATCAATCTCCGGATGTTGCATTTACGGTGTTGGCACAGTCTGCCGGGGTGGTGGCATTGACCCCGGCCAATCCGAACTCATTCCCGGACGGAACGGATATTTCCGAAATCTTCCAGACGCTGGCGCAAGAAGCCGGCCTGACGCTGGAAAACAGCGGCGTATCGCAGATCATGCCGCACATGTATCTGACCGGCTCTATTTATGACCAAATCAAGACTGTAGCGCAAGCCGGGCACAACTTCTACGAGGTGCGCGGAAACGTTTTGGCGATCTGGCCGTTCGGAGCATACCGGACGACCAACGTGGACACGCTCGATATTTCACCGCAGACAGGCATGGTGGGCTATCCGGAGTTTTCGGAGTGGTTTGTGGATGTCAAACACCTATTTATCCCGCAAGCAGCGATGGGGCAGCAGATGAACATCACCAATTCGATCGCGCCGGGAGCGAACAGGAGCTGGAGCGTGATTTCCGTGCAGCATTTTCTGGAATCGGAAATGCCGAACGGGAAATGGTTCACCGAATTGAAAGGGCTGCAAATTGGCGTCTAACTCGGGGTATCAGGGCACCTATACCGCGCTGAATGGCCTAGGGCAGTTCAACCAGATCAACTTCGTGGTCAAGCAGCTCCTGGCGAAAGCGCACATCGCGACGATCGTGCAGGTTGTCGCCGTCAATACAGGGGCAGAAGGCCCGGTCGGGTCGGTTGATGTCACGCCATTGGTCAATATGGCGGACGGACAGGGCAACGCAATCCAGCATGGGGTGATTTACAACATCCCCTACATGCGCCTGCAGGGAGGTGCGAACGCGATCATCATCGATCCACAGGTCAACGATATCGGGCTGGCGGTGTTTGCCGATCAGGATATCTCCACGGTGAAATCGACGAAGGCCGCTGCATTGCCGGGGTCGGGACGAAGAAACGACTGGGCCGACGGGATGTATTTTGGGGGGTTTCTGAATGGCACGCCGAATCAGTATATCGAATTCGCAGCAACAGGCATCAACGTGGTGACGCCGGGGAATCTGGTCATGACGGTTGCTGGAAATCTGACTGCGAACGTCACAGGAAGCGCAGACGTGAACGCAGGGGCGGGCATCAACCTGGTCGGCAGCAGCGGGGGTGCTGCGCATGGTTGTGTCCAGGGTGACTGCCTGTGCGCCTTTACCGGGCAGCCGCACCCGATGATCAGCGGCACCGTGGCAGCGAGCGTGTGATATGGCGATGAACGCAACGACGATGGCCTCGCGCATCGAGAGCTACATGGGCGCTGTCGCCGCATCTCAAGGGCAGAGCACGGCCAATGTCGCAACCTATCGCAACGCAATGCTGATCGCGATGTGCCAGGGCATCATCGCTGAGATACAGGCCGATGCCGTGGTGACTACGACTGACGCGCAGGGCGGTACCAACACTGGAACGGTGGCGTAATGGACACGATCTACGTTGATCCGACGGCATGGGATATGGTCCTCGATGTCAATAGGAACATTGCGATGGCGACGGATGAATATGCCATCGCGCAGGATGTGGCGAGTGCATGCCGCTTGTTTTCCGGAGAGCTTTACTACGATCAAACCAAGGGCGTTCCCTATCAAACCGCGATTCTCGGCCAAAGACCCTCGCGCGCGCTGGTGTCGAGCTTCATGGTGGACGCGGCGTTGACGGTGCCGCAGGTGGTCTCCGCTGAGGTAATCGGGTTGTCTCTTGTCAATCGAAATCTGACCGGCACAATTCAAGTGATCGATCAGGCAGGTCAAAAACTAGGGGTCACATTCTAAATGTCCAGCGTTCCCGTTATTCAATTCACCCCGACCGGCGCAGTCATCCCGACCGAGGCGCAAGTGCTGGCTGGCGTTCAGGCCGACATGAATGCGGCCTTTGGGGGAAATCTCAATCCCTCGCTTGAGACACCGCAAGGGCAAATTGCCACTACGGAAGCAGCCGCCATTGCGGACAAGAATTCTCAAATCGCCTATATCCTGAGCATGGTTGACCCGGCTTTTTCAAAGGGGCGCTGGCAGGATGCGATCGGTAGAATCTTTCAAATGTCGCCAAGAATTGCGGCGAGCTCGACGCTGGTGACGTGCAATGTGACGGGATTGGTGGGAACCGTTATACCGGCCAATGCCAAGGCGGCAGACACCGCAGGCAATATTTATTCGCTGACCGCCTCGGTGACGATCCCGAGCGGCGGGACGACGTCGGCTGTGTTTGCAAATAATGCGACCGGACCTATTCCGTGCCCGATTGGAACCCTGACGAAGATTTACAACGTCAACCAGGTGCCGGGGTGGGAAAGCGTGACCAATCCCACGGCAGGCGTGCTGGGCGTCAATGCAGAAAACCGGCTGGCGTTTGAGACGCGCCGGAAAGCGACCCTTCAGGCCAACGCGAGCGCGATTCTGGGATCGATCGCCGGAGCGGTCGCGAATGTATCTGGCGTCACTTCCGTGTATGCCGATGAGAACCCGAACGGATGGACTGGGGCGACAGGTTGGAATGCGCTTGTCCTTGCGACAATATCCGGAACAACGCTGACTATCACAGAGATTACCCAAGGCGGCAGCATTGCGATCGGGCAGTTTGTCTCGGGGAACGGCATCCCGGCAGGAACGACGATTACCGCAGGCTCAGGGCTCTCCTGGACGATCAGCACTTCGTTGACCATCAGCACGCTGGAGGCGATGCAGATTGGCGGCATTCAGATCGCTCCCAATTCGCTCTACCTATGCGTAGCTGGATCTGCAACGTCAGCCAACATCGCAAACGCGATCATCACGAAGAAACCGCCCGGCTGCGCATACAACGGCAATACGACATACAACGGCTACGACAATTCGCTGACGCCGCCTGTGGCCTATTCGACAACATGGCAGACTGCCGTTCAGGTGCAGATTTATTACCTCGTGACGCTGGTCAACAATCCGAACATCCCGGCAAATTACCTGACCCTGATTCAGGGCGCAATTGAAGCTTCATTGACCGGAACGGACGGCGGACCGGCGTCCGGAATTGGGGCTACGATTTTGCCGAGCCGATATTACGCCAACATCGCGTCATTGGGAGGTTGGGCGCAAATTCGATCGGTTAGCGTCGATGCATCCACTCAGACGCCGACCGCAGTCATCACCGGATCGATTTCAGGGAATACGCTGACGGTGACCGCTGTGACTGGCACGATCGCGCTAAACCAGTTGCTGGTCGCTGCTTCAGTCATTCCCGGCACCACCATTACCGCATTCAACACGGGGACAGGTGGAACAGGAACGTACACGGTCAGCAATTCACAGACGGTCGCGTCAGGCACTATTGACGGGATTTCGATTGATGAGACATCGATTCAGCTCAACCCAACCCAAACCCCAGTCACAGCGAACGGAAACATCGTTGTGCTTCTCTCTTGAGGAATATCATGCGCTTGCTTGCTCTTGTCTTGCTTCTGCCCCTTCTGGCGTTTGCGGCACCACAATCTGATCCGGGATTGTATTACGGACAAGTCCCCTCGGCGGCTCAGTGGAATTCCTACTTTGATTACAAGTTGGACTACAATCCGGCCGGCCTGGCGGTCAATCTCGGGGGTACTGGCGCAACCACAGTATCAGGTGCGCAGGCATCCCTCGGCATCGTTCCAAATCTGTCCGCAACCTCCACATCCATTGGAGGCTCTCCGTTGGCAGCCGGCGCAACCGCGACGGGTACGGTAGCAATCGCGGGAGCAACAACGTCAATGGGCGTCGTTGTCACGCCGTCCGCTTACCCTGGCGCCGGGATCGTTTGGTCCGGATATGTCTCGGCAGCGGGAACGGTGACAGTCGTGGTAACGGCGGTTGTGGCAGCCACACCTGCCGCAACGACCTATAACGTCCGCGTGATCCAGTAATGTCCTCGATCGGTCAATTCGAAGTCGGGGTTTCGTCGATTGGGAACCCGTCGTTTGCGTGGCAGAACACGGTAATCAGTCAGTGGGCGAATAGCCCGGTTCTGATGCAGCTCTTGGCCGATATGGCACTGAATATCGACCCGTCATCCGACCTTGAAAACTTCTACGATTATGTCTGGAATGTCCAGACAGCGCAGGGGTTCGGGCTGGACATCTGGGGCCGGATTGTCGGCATAGGCCGCTACCTGAACATTGCGCAAAAGTTTTTTGGATTTGAGGAGGCGGGAACGGTTAGCGCAGATCCGTTCAATCAGTCGCCTTTTTTCGATGGATACTTTGACAATGGAACGATCGCGCTTTCAGATGCAGCCTTCAGAACGCTGATCATTGCAAAGGGGGCGGCAAATATCTGCTCAAGTTCAATCATCGCCATCAATGCGCTACTGAACTACGTCTGGTCAGGACGAGGGGGCGCGTGGTGTACCGATGGCGAAAACATGACCATGACGTACACATTCAATTTCACGCTGTCGGCGGTGGACTTGTCGATCATCAATACAGGCGTTCTGCCAAAGCCGTGCGGCGTGTCATACACGATTGTTCAAGTCTAAGGGGTAAAAATGCAAAGTACTGCAATACCCAGCAAGTTCCCGATTCCGTTCGGGAACAATGCGGGGTCAAGTTATATCCGGCCAATCCCGGAAGCCTCCCAGGTCAGCGTCACGCCGGGGGCGGCTTCGTTGTATGACGGATTCCCTCCACTGACTTTCATCCCGGTCGGTGCAGGCGGAGTTCCGCCTTTCGGTCAGGACATGAACGGCATCCTGAATGAAATCACAGCATGGCTGCAATGGTCCAATGCGGGCGGTCCGGTGGGATACGATGCGACATTCTCGGAGGCAATCGGAGGCTATCCCAAGGGCGCGTTGATCGTGGCTGCCGCGGGCGGTTGGTGGCTGTCCTCGGTCGAGAACAATACGACAGACCCCGATACAGGCGGCGCAGGATGGTCGTATCTGTCATTCGGGACGACCTACGCGGGGAATCCAAACGGGAACGTGGCGGGCGTGGCGGCTGGTCCGGGATCTCTAACGAGCGCGATGCTCTGGGACACCTCGCACAACGTCCTGTGGATCTGCACGACCTCCGGCACATCAACCACAGCCGTTTGGACCAGTACGAGCGCATCCGGCGGGACGCCTCCTTACTGGTGCGGCACCTCGGCTGGAACCGCGAACGCGCAGACGATCACCCCCCCTGTGGCGATGCTCTCTCTTTCCGCCGGCACGGCGGTTGCATTTGAGATAGGTGCAGGTCTCACGAACACCGGAGCGACGACGCTGACGGTCGGAACCTTCGGAACGATCGCGCTGCGCAAGGATGGTCCGACTGGGCCTGTCGCTCTGACTGGCGGTGAGCTGGTTGCAGGCAACATCGTATCAGCCCGTTTCGATGGCACCTATTTGCAACTTTCGGCCACGGAGATGGGCACCGCATCCCTGCAGAACGCCTCATCGAGCACTGGGGTGGTGGCAGCGGTGACGGGGAGCGGCTCTGTAGTACCTGGAAACCTAGCGTCCTTTTCTGATGCTGCAGGAACAGTCCAAGACAGCGGGGTATCGATCGTTTCCGCAAGTCCGGAATCAGCGCTCTACAGACTCGGCTATTTGATGTAATCCACAAGGAGATTAAAGAATGTCCACTACCCCGAATTATGCTTCGACGCCGGACGCCGGAGCGGCTTTACTGACCACAGCAAACACCGGAACGCGTGCAGCGCCGGTCGGCGATTCTGTTATCTTCACCCCCGGTGCCAGTGGGGGTCAGGTTGAACGGATTACCGTCGAACCTGTCGCAACGACTGTCGCTGGAACGGTGCAGGTTTTCCGTAACATCGGAGCCTCGAAGTATTTGTATGCGGAAATTCAATTACAGATACAGACGGCATCAACAGGAATAGCGATCACGCCTCAAACACTGGAAGCGGTCAATTATCCCAACCTGTTTCCTATCATCCTTCCTGCTGGGGCAACCTTGTCGGCAGCTTTAAGCGTTGCCCAGACAGGCGTCGTTGTGCAGGCTGAAGGCGGGAGTTACTAAAATGCAAAGAGGACTTTTTGGATTTCCATTCCCGACCGGGAAAAATATGACCACCGTCGTTCCGTCGAGCGCGACGGGATCCAACTCTTTGCCGGGCGCCGGTTATCTCGGCTCCTTTGGCTCGGGGCAATATCAACAATTTGCCGCAAGCGGCACTTTTACCGTCCCCACGTCGGTGACTGCAGCTGGAATCCGCGTAAGGGTTGTAGGGGCCGGAGGGGGTGGCGGCGGGGTAGGGGGTGGCGGAGGCGGTGGGTTCGCTATCGGGGTCTTCAAAAATGTTTCCTCCGGCCAGTCCTACACCGTCACCGTAGGGGCCGGAGGGGCTGGCGGAGCCACTGGAACAGTCGGCGGAACGACATCGTTTGGATCTTTGATCTCCGCAACAGGTGGCTCCTATGGCAGTAATTCCGTTGCTGGCGCGGGCGGCGCCGGTTCGGGCGGTGATTTTCAAGCGACTGGCGGCGCTGGCGGCATGGGTGGAGGGGGTGGTGGCGCCGGCTCTCAGCTTGGGATTGGTGGGGCTGGTGGCGCATCAGGGCCAGGCGGGGCTGGTGGCGGTGTTGGAGGCGGCGCAGCCTCAAGCATCTCAGGAGGAGGCGGAGGTTCTCCGTTCGGCGTCGCAAACGGTACGTCAGGAGCGCCTAATATCACCGGGGTTACGGTTTCGGGGTCATCTTCAGGAGCTGGTGGCACCACAAACCTTTCCCGTTTTATTTTTGATTGCTTCTTTGGCGGCGGCGGCGGCGGAGGGGGCAGTTCTTCTGGCGGCGCTGGCGGTGTTGGTGGTGGCGGCGGGGGATCCACTGCAACCACGGCCGGTGTCGGTGGTGTCGGAGGCGGAGGCGGAGGGGGTTCTTCCGGTAGCGGGATTGGTGGTATCGGAGGCGGTGGCGGCATAGGCAGCTCTGGCGGAAACGGTTATTGCGTGGTGGAGTGGTAAATCATGACGACCTATGCTCGAAACGTGAACAATGTGGCCGTGGACGTGACAACCACGAACCCTTCAACCATCTTTTACCCGACCATCGCTGCCGAGTTCATCACGGTGCCAGACGGTACCCAAAACGGGGCTACTTACGCGAACGGGGTATGGACGAATCCGCCCGCGCCGACACAGGCGCCGACGCGTTATCCCGTCCTCACCCCGATGCAGTTCTACCTCGCCTTCACGTCAACAGAGCGCATGGCGATCAAGAAGTCCGCTGATCCGGTGGTGGTTGAGTTCTGGGCGACCTATCAACTGGCTGCCCAGCTCAACAACACCATTGACCCGAATCTGGTCTCTGTGCAGGAGGCGCTGACGTACCTCGCAACGCCGACCACGGCCACGCCGCCCGGCGCAGGGATTCTTGCGTCCACGACAAGAATCGCGCAGATCAGCGCAGGCATCCCGCAGTAGAGTTTGCAGCACCCTCGACAAGCCGCCCTCCGGGCGGTTTTTTATTGCCCACAACAAAGATAAATCATGGATGAAAAAACAATAATCGAAATCGGACTGGCTGCGCTCGGGGGGGCGTTTACGGTGATCTGGTGGCTCCTCAGAAAAAAGGATGACGCGCAGGAAAAGAAAATCGATTTGTTGTTTGAGAAACATGATCTGGATGCCTCGAAACTTGAGGAATTGCGATTGCAGATCGCAGAAAAGCATTACATCAAACCGGAATTGGATAGCAAGTTTGACCGGCTGGAAGCATCAATTAAAAGCGGCATGACAGAGCTGGGCGGGAAGTTTGATGCGTTGAGCAAAATACTGATCGAGATGGCAAGGTGAGCCTATCACAAGCAATGACCTTCACGCTGGGTGCTGAAGGGCGTTACTCACGAGATGCTGGCGGCACGATGTACGGCGTGACTCAAGAAACATATGACACCTACCGGGAATCTGTGAACCTCCCCTATCAGGATGTGGCCGCAATCCGCATGAGCGAGGTTCAAGCCATCATGCAGCGCGATTACTGGCTACCAGGCGCTTGCGACAAGATGCCTGCACGACTTGGAATCGCTCACTTCGACTGGTGCTACAACCACGGCGTGCGCGGCGCGATCATGAGCCTGCAAAGAGTCCTCGGCGTGATCGTTGACGGCGTGATCGGCCCGAAAACGCTGCAAGCCATCTTTGCTTCAGAGCAAGATAACCTGCTCGAAAACTACCTCAATGCGCGGCGTGAATGGTATCGGGAAGACACCACGAAACCTGAAGATCATCAGGGCTGGCTCAATCGTGTCGACGCACTTGAGAAGTATCTGAGGACGATATGACCGACATTATTGACGCGGCATCAGACCGCGAGGAAATGGACAGGGGCATCGCTCTTAGGGAGAGAAAGCCAACGCTCAAGGCAATGGGCGCATGTTACTTCTGCGGCTGCGAGGTACACAGCGATCATCTGTTTTGCGACTCGGAATGCCATGAGGGGTGGGAGACCGAAATGCGGCTCAAGAAGATAGCGGGGAAAGCATGAACATCATCACCCATCTGAAGCACGTCGCGCAGGGCAAGCATCCTCTCAGCGTTGCGCGTTCTGGAAAGTGGCCTGCTGTGCGCAAGGCGCATCTTGAGAAGTTTCCGACATGCGAGGTTTGCGGCGGCAAGGAAAAGCTCGAGGTGCACCACAAAAAGCCTTTTCATATTCACCCAGAGCTAGAGCTTGATCCGGCAAATCTAATCACGCTCTGCGAGAGCAAGAACAACGGCATCAATTGTCATCTTGCCGTAGGTCATATCGGCAATTTCAAGTCGCTGAATGCCACGGTTGAGCAGGATGCGGCATACCTAAACCAGAAACTGAAAGGAAGACCTTGATGGATGAGATCAACAACCTATTCGCAGTCCTGATGTTCGCAGTAATCGCATACACCCTTTACAAGGTAATCAAGGAGCAGAAATGAACGCATGGCAAAAAATCCTTTCGGCATCCCTCGCTGGGGGTGTCTGGTGCGCTGCAATCGTCGGCAAGCACTTCTGGCCGGACATCGACATTAGCGGGATCAGCGCGGCTTGTAGCGGCGTTCTCAGTGGCCTTGGTGTCTATCACACGATGCAATCCAAACAAGAAGCACAGAAAGCCCTCGATACCCCACCAAATACCCAACCATAGGAGGTTTTAAAATGAAAATCATCGCACTCGCAATTGCAGTCCTCGTCGTGCTTTCGAGCGCTGGCTGTGCCAGCGTAAATCAAGCGTACAGCGCCGCCGGAGCCTCGGCATTGGTCGATGCTCGCACAGCATCAGACAACGCGCTCAAGACGGCTGTAGTGGCTGTCTGCATGACTCCATACGACACAATCACCCGCAACCCTTCCGTAGTGCCGGGAATCATCGCGCTGTGTCTGCCGGGTGGCGATCAGGCAAACCCTGCCAATTCCCTTAACGCAATCCAGAAAAAATAACTGAAAGGAAAATATCATGGCAGGCACATCAAATTATTTGCAGAACAAAGAGCTGGACTTCGAGATACGCGGTCAAGCCTTCACCCCTGTGACGACAGAGTACGTCGCGCTTTTCACTTGCACCAATGGCGTACTTGCTCGTTCAACGGCTTATGCCCTGAATAACACCGTCACTATCACGGCAGCAGACGGGCATCAGCACCTGTATAAAGTCACCACGGCAGGCACGACTGCGGCAAGCGCACCTTCCTATCCGGGTGTCTCGAACGAGGTCATCACCGACGGCACGGCAGTTCTTACAGAGCAGACCTCTGTACTTGAGGCAGGCACGATCACCGAAGTCTCTGGCGGTTCGTATGCTCGCGCTTCTATCGCCTCTTCACTGACAGCATGGTCTGGCACTCAGGGCGCCGGCACTACGGTTGCCAGCTCTGGCACCTCCGCAACCATAAGCAACAACGTGGCAATCAACTTCGCAACGCCTACCGCGAACTGGTCGACGCTTCCGGTGCAGGTTTGCGGCTTTTACACCTTCGATGCACTGACTGCCGGTAATCCTTTGCGCTTTGGCTTGCTTTCTGCAAACCAGAATATCAGCACGGGCAATACCGTGTCCTTCGCAGCCGGTCAATTGTCTATCGTGTTTGACAAGTAATCATGGACTACATCGCGCTCAAAACCGAGCTTACCACCGACCCGAAAGGGTTGGGGTACGCGGCGAACCTCGCCACGACAAATGACATTGCCAATGCTGCTTTGTATAACTCAACGACTGGCCCAGGCGCGCAGGTCTTGACCTTGCCGAGTCTGACGCATGATGAGTTCGCAATGCTGATCGCGCCCGTGGTTATGGCGTTATCGACAGCAACTACGGCATTGCAGGCTCAGTGGACTCCCATGCTGCAATTGATAGGTGGAGTGCAAACCGTGGTACTCAATACACAGACACTTGGAATCATCAATGCGCTGTCGGCAGACTTCTCAACTCAGCTACCGGATTCGGCTGTGACCGCAGCAACGACCAAGATGTGCAGCCGATGCGAGGTTCAGAATGGTGTCGGCGTTGTGGCTCAATGGCAGGACATTGCTAAAGCAACGGGGAGGCTCTAATGCTCGCACCTACAGTACGATTTCAAATACAGAACGCCACAGGCATTTCTACCGCTGCTACCGATACGATCACGGTTACGGGGAAATTCACTCAGATCACTACGGCAACGGGTGTCATGGCAGCTAACGCGCAGATAACGCCGATTCCATCAACAGCAGGAAATACACTTGCTAATGGCGCGGTTTACAACTCCGCTGCGATTGACACGACGACTGCAGGCACAACGCTATTCCTCGAAGGCCATTTCCTGATTACCGCAGTCTTATCGGTGGCAGCATCAGGCAACATCAACGTATTTCTCCAAGAATCTCCCGATGGTGGTACGACATGGCCTGCAAATGGCGTAGGTCAACTGATTGGTGTGGCGGCATTTACAGCAGCAGCGACAGTGACAGCTCCTGTGGAGTGTTAATTGAGCAAAATCTGGATACCGCCAAGGAAGATTCAGGCCAACTTCAAGCCTGATTTTCCGGTCGAGATAGACCCGAAAAGCCCTGTCCACGATGCACTTTTTTATTATCTTTTAGGCTCGAACAATTTCAACGCAGTTGATATTTCAGCGCGTCAAAATAATGGCACTGTAGTTGCCCCTTTTAATAATAGTATAGGGCTAATAGGGAGACAGGCAAGTTTTACAGGTACCAATCAGGAGATTAAAACCCCCATAAACATCAATAATTACCCTGACGTAACTGTTCTGTGGGTTATGCGCCCAACGGTAGCATATAACAGCGGGGTTATTGATGAGTTCTGGGCGCAAATTGGAAGCACTACTCCCGAATTTTCAGCACAACATTACTCAGACAATAATTTATACATCGGATGGAATCGCAGCGGGTCAGATCAGCGAGTCGCCTTGCCCGCATCTGCAACTAACTGGATTACGACTAAATACACCGTATGGGCTTTGACTGTAAAAAGTGGCGGATACACAACGATATATCAAAACGGGAAGCAGATCGGGATAAATGGCGGTGGAACAACGACAGGCGGCGCAACTGACACTTCGCTTTACATCGGCGGGAATGGGGTCATTGGCAGTACATTGGTTCATTCCTCTTCTATTTTTTCAAGTTTCTGTATAGTTCCTCGATGCCTCTCGGCAGTCGAGATCGCGCAACTTGGCGGAAACGTAGCATTTGGACTCCGCACCAAACAGCGGCCTTTGATGATCGCGGTGGGGGGCGGGACTCCGGCCAATAACCTGACCGGCACTGCTGCCGAGTCGCAATCCGCTTCGGGCATCGTGGCCATCGGTGTGCCGATTGTAGCGGCTTCTATCCAGACACAAACTGCCTCGGGTGGCATCCTTCAGGCGGGTGTGCAGGTCAGCGGGTCGGCAATAGCAACCCAATCTGCTTCGGGTGCATTGTCCATCGCCATACCGTTATCGGCAGCGGCATCTCAACTGCAATCCGCAACCGGAAATATCGGCATCAGCGTCACTCTTGCGGGTAATGCGTTCCAAGAGGCTTACGCATCGGGAGTATTGACCAATACAGCAGCGGGAGGTGTCGCGCTCGCCGGTACATCGGGTCAGTCGCAATCCGCCTCGGGACTGTTGAGCATCGGCGTAAACCCATCCGGCGCGTCGCTGGTGATTCAATCCGCCACGGGCAACTTGACGCAGATCATCAACCTTTCAGGAATATCGGTACAGGCGCATCAAGCCTCGGGTGGCCTGATTGTCACAGCCAACTTGGCAGGGCAGACGATACAGGATGCTTTCGCGCAAGCGGCATTGTCGAATATCCCGTCCTCGACACTTTCAGGCACCACCGAGCAATCGCAATCGGCAATCGGTGGCCTGACATTGCGGATTAACCTCGACGGGCAATCAGTTCAGCAGGCCATTGCATCGGGGTATTTATCGAACAGCGGCATTCTGATTTCAGATTCCCGATACACGATCTACGCACAAGGGCGGAATTTCACGATCTACGCACAAGGGCGGAATTTCACGATCTACGCACAGGGCAGGAGTTTTATCTTATGAGAATGTTTCCAGCAAAAGACACCGGCGAAGCGTTGGTTTATACGCTCAACTTCGCAGGAACAAACACCGATCTTGTGGCGGGCGAAACACTGACCGCCGTTGTCAGCGTCACAATATCGCTGGTCTCTGGCGTGGTCGATGCAGGCATGGCCTCCATGCTATCAGGAACCGCGCAGATTTCCGGCAACACGGTGACGCAATTGGTCATCAACGGCATCACCGGAAACCGCTATGGCCTCACGGCGCGCTGCACCACCAGCGCAGGCCGGACAGTCGCGGAAGGCGGCATTATTACAATCACACCGGCCTACCTGCAATGAGCGACCATCTAGCCCTTGCCAAGCTCTGTCAGGCGACCTATGGCGCAACGCCTGCTATCCCTACACAATCCTGCAACGGCGTGGTGTGGGCTGTGCAGGGTGATGTGGTTGCCTTCCGTGGTTCAGAGACCGAGCAGGACTGGCTCAGAGACTTCGAGGCCGATACTGTCACCCATCCGCAGCTCGGCAAGATTGAGCGAGGATTTGCGGAAGGAACACAAGAGACTTTCGCCTGGCTTGTAAAACATGGCCCGAAGAATCCGATATTCACGGGTCACAGCCTCGGCGCAGCTCATGCTGCCATCATCGCGGCCTTGTATCAGTCTAACGGCTATCTGTGGCAAGAGCTCGTGACATTCGGATGCCCGCGTCCTGGCTATCAGGCGCTACGCAACCTTCTGGCTGGGCGCAACATGACGGCCTACCGCAACGGGAAAGACATCGTGCCAACGGTCCCGCGCGCGTTCTTGTGGTGGGCTTACCGCTCATACACCGACTGGACGCACATCGGCGAGGGGGACGACCCGATCAGCGATCACCTGATTGCACGCTACATTGAGGCGCTGCAGTAGCATTTCGACTTTATACCCGAGTTTTATCGTACGCATCAAACGCAATATTCGCCATCAGCGGCATCACGCGTTCTACCGCATCCCATTCATTGTTTTCACACCCGTCAAGCCGATATATTTTTTTGCAGGATTCCCTCAATATCTCTATCCTCTCCTCTTGAACTGCCAGCTTGCGCTCAAGTTTTTCGAGTTCCGACTGCAATTTGGCAATCTGCTTTCGGAGTTCTTCTTCTGTTTTCATTTCGCTTTCCTTTCCTGAGCTAAATCTGTTCCGCAAAAAAAACTGTGGGGAAAATTGTGCGCAGGCTGCCTTGCATCACCCATTCTTGCGACGTCTTTTCACACAATGCAAGCAATATAACTATATGATTTTACGCTGCTTTTTTCTTATTTTTCAGGACTCTTAAGCCGATCGCCCACACCCAGGGGTTTGCGTCCCACGATCCGGGGCCGTTGATGGATTCCCATAGATGGCGATACCATGCGCGCGGATCAAGCGGGTTCGGGTTTCGGCCATCATCGGCGAGAGGATTCCATCCTTCGGCTTGCGCGTCGGCATAGCTGATGTCCTGCAACCTTTCAACGCGCACGTCCGTGATCTCGAGCAGAATGCGGGATGCCCAGCGCGGCATGTGGATGCTCGGATGTACTCTGCGCCTCATGAATTCGTGGTTGCTGGCTTTATTTTCGCCATCCATCACATGCGCACCATCAGCCGCATAAACAGGCGACGGGAAGCTGTTACCAGGAATTGTTCGTAACTCGATGGTCTCTCGCACCCACAGTTGGTCGCGTGGCTGTCCGTAAGGGGCGCGCACGTCGATAAACGTGCGGTCGTTTCCATGCATCGCGGCGTTGATTGGCTCGGCCCCATCCATGCGAAATACGCCTGGCTCGATCTGCCGGTGGGAGACGATGAAATCTCCCCATAGGTCTTGGCCTTTAATCACACGGCGCGTCTGAGTCTTGCGACCATCCAGAATTGCCCGGACCATCGGCGCGCTAAAGAGGATTGGGCGTTCTTTCATACTGTTCTCCTGTAAGTCTTAGTGATTTCTTTGTTGATGCAATGCCCGCGATAACGCAGCACGTTGGCCAGCGGCACAACCAGATCAAGATTTCGCACAGGGACGATAGCCATGACTATCGTCCAGCGGGCGACATTGCGTTACGGCGCCATCCATTAGCCTGCTTGCCTACGCTATTAGTCAGCTCGATTGCCTTGGCATATTGCCCGGTAGAGATCAGCCGCTTATCTCGCGAGAGACGCAGCAGCAGCTCGCATACCTGCAAACGCTCAATCAAGTCCGTTAAGTGTGGCGCTTTCTCCTGTGCACAATTGGCACGGAAGATGAGCACCACGATCTCAACGCATTCATCGCTGACCTTGCCACCGATCGAGCGCTTAAACTCGCGAGGCATGTTTTTGACCAGCTCGGTTACAACATCGAGCAGATCATAGGCAACTTTGTAGATGGGCAGGTTTGTATGGATAGCCATGCTGATAAAACCTAAATAATTAAATTACTGAATAACTGATCTGCGGACGGCTCTGGCTCTAAGCTTGAGGCTCTTGTAGCCG
>JAEHJW020007217.1_pt1 | contig 35280 bp, 67 predicted proteins | sample 9271431 | NCBI WGS metagenome assembly JAEHJW02 | reverse complement strand
TCTCACCCAGCCCTGCATCTGTTGGGGGGTTATGACCACCGCCGGCCCGCCGGCCCTCGCCATCCCGATCGTGTTGAGGTACTTGAGGGCCGCTTGCCCTTGTGGGCTCTGCTCGCCATACTGCATCACAATCCGCTTTTGGCGCTCTTCTTCTGACCCTGCTGGATACAACCCAGAGGCATACATCTTGCCGCGTTGTTCCGCTTCTCCGCCTAACGCCCGTTTGTAGGCCAAATCGGTTTGCAGAGCTTGAACCTCATACGGCATCAGCTGCCGTTGGAGCGCGAGATTCTGTTGGAGCTGCTGCTGTTGGAGCGGAAACGCCTGCTGCTGCTGCTGCAATTGGAGCTGCTGCTGTTTCAACTGGGCATCCAAGAGCGCAAGCTGTTTCGAGGCTTCCAGCCCTTGGAGATGGCCGGTGGCTCCAGCCGGTCCAATCTTGGCGAGACTGTCCGTAAAACTCGGCAAGAATGTATCGAGGAACGCACCCGCCATTAGTAGGCTCCTGCCATGAGATTCATGCTGCCGTAGGGATTGCTGCCAAAGCCAAAGTCAAGTTGCGAGCCCATCCCTTGCCCCATCCCCTGCATCGGCAGAATGCTGCCGCTGTAGGAGGGAGCCGCATAATACGGAAGACTCGCGCCGAGGTTCGTCGTATCGGTGCCACCCACTGATCCGCCACCGCTATTGCGTCCTTGCAACGCTTGATAGAGCAGCAACGCTTGCAACGCCCCAGCGGTCCCGCCCGTGCTGCCTGCCGTTTGCCCAATCATCTGTCCCGCGCCACTTAAGCCGCCCTGTGCCCGATTCAAGGCATCCTGCCAGGCTTGCTGTTGGTACTGCGCGACCACTTGATCGCGGACCCCTTGGGCCGCTCCACCGGAAATGCCCCGCATGGCAATTTCAGGATTGATCGACGCGCGTTCCAACTGCGGCAGCGCCGATTGGAGATTCGCCAGATTTTGGCCGTAGTACTGATTCGCCTGGCCCATGATGTACGCGGGGTCTTGTTGGCGCTTGTACAGCTCCCGCATCTTCTGTTGCTGCGAGTATTGACTGTAGGCACCGAACGCATCCGAGAGCGCACCCAAGCCGAGCATGCCGTAGCCGAGTCCGCCCAACCCGTCAAAGAGTCCCATGATTATTGCCCTCCCGATAGGCCGCGCAAGGCGGCGATGCCCGGCGCTTCCTGATTCCCCGCCATGCGGCCCTCGAACTTCGGAGCCAGCCCACGATGGGCTTCTGATTGCATGGCGCTCAATAAGGCCGCTTTCTGTTGCGGGGTCAGCGAGGCCCCCGATCCAGCGGCACCCGTCCCGCCTTGCGGCATAAACAGCGGGGCTGATCCCCCTAACAGTTTGGCGAGTTGTTGGCCTGCTGAGGCTCCTAACAATGCCCCAGTTCCGCCCACGCCTCCACTCGCGAGTCCACCGCCTGCCAACGATACCGCGCCTATCTCTCCTGCCGTGATTCCTGATCCTGGTCCCGCTAGGCCCGTTATCGGATCGACGGCCACATGTTGCGCCACAAATCCTGTGGCAGGATCGGCCAACATCGGCAATCCTTCTGGACCCATGCCGGCATAATATGGTGAGGCCGCCGATCCAAACCCGCCCCCGCCGATCCCTTGCCCGCTGGCCAATCCTCCACCAATCCCTGCTCCCGCCCCAGCCAGATTTCCTGCTTGGGCCGCCTGTGGACTCACGGGATAGACGGCGGACCCATACGGTCCGAGTTGATTCAGCCCCGAGCTGAGACCGCTCACCACATCGGTTTTCCCTGAGGCCACATTGGCACCGGCCTTGCCAGCCCCGTAGAGGCCGCCCGTGGCGGCGTTGGCGACGATCTCAACCGGATTGATGTTGCTCATCGTGCCTCCGTTGGAGTCCCGCGTCCCAAAAATTCTTAGCGAATCGCCTCGTCAAGAGCCATGCCTCGAACCTCTCATCGGTCTCCGGATATTCCCCATTGTGGGCGGCCTCGTATTCCAAGAGGGCCGCATGGCGGGCCTGCTCCAACCGCGTCGGCGGCCATTGCCCAAACGGCTTGTTCGGGGTCTCCACAATGACCTTGACGGCTTCCTCGAATGTCATTCGCCTCCGTTCGGCAGTTTGCCGCCCACCACGCTGATGTCAGGCGTCCCCATTCGGCACGGTATACCCCGTCAGATAGGCATCATACTGCGCTGTCGCGACGTTGGTATTGTTGGTGTTCAAATAGAAAATCTGCTGGCTGATGTTCGGAAACATGAGGCTAAAATTTATGATGGCCGCCGTGCTGGCGTTGGTGTTCTGCTGATGCGAATAGAAATCGGCCCCGGACACAACGCGGATTTTCGTAATGTGCGTGATGCCGCCGCCGGCACTGGCGTTTTCGCTCCCCGCCAGATGCATCAGCCCATTGACGGCATTCGGAGGCAGCAGCGCAGACAGCCCGAGCGCCGTTTCGGCTGTCGCCGGGGAATTCGTCGACAGGAAACTTTGGTGCGTGTCATAGAAGCACGTCTGGCCACGCATTCGGACGGCCAGTAATTGGCTGCTGCCGTTGAAATAGACGGCCCCGCAGTAGGCCCAATGGGTATAGCCGGATGGCAGCGTCGGGCCGGTAGGAGGAGCCGTGGCACTACTCAGCGTGGCCGTGGCAGACCCGTTCCAGATGAAATAGAAGTGAATCCACGTGGCAGCCGTAAACGCCCCGGCTTGATCGCGTCCATTCGCGGCGGGGCCCGCCGTACTGATGTTATTGGTGAGCGTGCCGGTGCCGACACGCGTGACGCCCATTTTATTGGTGGGGTTCATCATGCAGACGGCATCGGCGGCCAGATCGTATTGCGTGTTCGGCGCGCCGCTGTTATTGTTTCCTACCAGCCCGCTGACCGCATAGCGGCCCATCGGCGAATCCAACGTCGTCATGTTGGCGTTGACGTTCGCGCCCCAGCCGGTTTCCCCTGACGCGGGTTGGTAGAGACCGAGGAGTGGTGTCGTTGTGCCCATCGGCTCCTATTGCAGCGCGTACACGCTGCGGGTCAACGGTTTCTGCCGTACATGCCAGTCCAGGCCTCGCAATCTGGCGGGGCCGCTGCCAGCCAGCAAGACGGTCATGTTATTCGCCAAGAGTCCGATATCAAAATTCAGGTCAATGTCGGTCACGGACGAAGCTCCGGTGGTACTGCCCCAGCCGATGGTATCCCACGGATCGAGATCCCATCCCAACGTCGTCGTGCTGGCGGTGGTCACTTGGACCGTTTGGGTTTTCGCGCTCAGGCTACTCGCCGGTCCCGCATAGAACGAGGCCGACACTTGGGCGTTTGCCGCAATGGCAAAGAACTTGACGAGGAGGCGGCGGAAATATGCCCGGTCGCTGGGCGACGTAAACGCGGGACGGCTCAAGATCTGCCACCCGATGGCCGTCCCATCATCGTCGGCATCTCCAGCGAAGTAGCGGCGTACATAGCCGCCGGTCGCATCGCCTCCCACCATGATCGGGAGCGTGTTCGGGTCCAACGGCAAATAGAGCGTTTGCACGGCGTTGGCGAATTGGCACACCGTCCAGGCCCGCCGCACGAGGTCGTAAATGAACCAACGCGTGAGGGTGGTCCCCGACACCGGACAGGCGCAGACGTACAGCGGCGGGTTCGGGCATTGCGAGGCGTAACTGTACTGAATGTTGTTCCAATCGAGGCCGGTATAGTTATCGCGTCCAAAGATGCGGGGGCGCTCCTCTTCGCTGAGCAGCGTATCGTTCACGCCGTCGTAGAGCGCGAACCCGCGATGCGAGAGGCGAATGACCCCGAAGCCGGAGATGAATTGAATTGTGCGCGGCGCGACACAGCCCATGTCGGATTTGATCTTCTGCACGGCAAATCCAGCCGCGCCTAATACGCCCGTGCATTCATACCCCTGGAAATCCTTCCACGCAATGATCGTGGCCGTTGGAGAGATGCCGGACTCCGCGATGGTGTAGAGCGCCAATCCCTGTCCGCTTTGCCCATCGTTGTTCGAGATGAAGGTTTGATTGGAACTCGGCCAGGAATTGGCATTATTCAAGTCGGAGGATTGCAGCGATGAGGGCGAGGCATTGACCGTGGAGATGTTCGACGTGTTCCACACCCACAGATAACTCAAGTGGTTCGCAATGTGGCACCCGTTCGGGGCTCCCACCAGCGACCCGAACGAATTGGCGCTATTGAGAAAGCGCAAGGTTTCCTGATTGCCCGGCGAGAACACCGCCAGGTCCGTGAACGTGAGCGCATCCGGCAGCGTGTAATTCTTCGTGAACGCGCCCAACGAGGCCCACGGCGTGGAGGACCGATTGTAGAGCGTGTTGTTGGATGGCCCATTCAAGATGGCCACTTTCGTGACGGTCCCGCTGACTTGCACGTAGTCATAGAGTTTGCAGATTGGTTGCGAGGGAGCCGGCGATGGCGCGGTCTGGATCAAGGTGCCGTCCCGCACGCGCAAGCTGCCGTGTTCGTCCAGCATGACGTTGACGGCCTGCTGCACTTGTTCCGGACGCAGCAGATAGGGCGAGGTCACGGTGTTTTCGCCTTTGGAAAAATCGCTCTGCACAATGGCTTTCAGCTCGCCCATTAGGCGCACTCCACTATCCGCGCACTGCGGCACTTGGGGCAGATCGGCTCCGTCAATCGCGCGGTGCCGCACGTCGGGCACCGCCACGGCTGTTTCAAGATCGTCTGCATGACTTCATAGCGCGCGTCGCGCTGCCTGGCGATAGTGTTCCAGTTCGTTGCGTGATCCTGCATCCGCTCCGTATCGTTCGGCTGATCGTTTCTCATGGCACCACCACACCCCACGGACCCCAGGCCAACCGGCCCGCCAGCGGCAAGCCATAGGGAATGACCTGGCATCCTTGCGCCTCGCTGCGCCACCCTGGGTCTTGCTGAATCCGTTTGCACTCCTGCCGAAACGAGGTCATGTGCAGTTGCCCTGCTTGCAGATCGTTCTGCGCGATGCTCGCCTTCGCCATGACGTATTCCTGCAACGCCCACATGAAGGAATTGGGAATCTCGATCACGTCGGTCGTCGCCGTGATTTCGTTGGGGTTCCGCACCCCTTTGAACCAGGCCGAGAGATGCGACACGCTGACGTTCGCCGAATGCGTGGCGGCGGTGGTCCCGCACTGCGCCCGCAACAACGGCGTCAATTGCACGTTGCCGCTAATCGCCCCATACCAGCACACTTCGTTTTCAATCTGCACATAGCCGTAGGGCAAAAACCCTGACGACGAGGCCACGGTGAGCGACGAGACGGACGCATTCATCGTGGTGGCGACCGTACTCGTGGGATCGGTGGTATTGGGCACAGGAAACAAGCCGAGTTCCCAATGGTCCGTAGTCTTATGGATGGCATAGCTGGTGCTTTGACTGCCCGACACCGCCTTGGGCCACACGGTAAAGGATTCGGGTGTCAACGCCAATTGAAAGGCGTTCTGATAGCCCAACTCGAACGACACCCACTTCGAGTCCAGCGTATAGAACGCCTGATTCTTCGTGACACTGATCGCTGTCCAGTCTTCGACGGTCCAGCCCATCTGCTCGGCCAGCGACTTGGCCCCGTCGTTGATCCACCGGACCAACGTTTGCGAACGGAACAGCCCCCCGTCCGACGCCGGTTGGGGGGTGCCGCCGCTCGTGTAGATCGGATCGGGTATCAGATCCCTGACGATGTTCACGACATCGCCCGCCGTCACCGACATCGGCGCCTCCTACATCGGGGTTAGGTCGCGCTAAAGGCCACGTCGTAGCTGATCGCGTCCGCGCCAGGGAGAAACACGTTCATCCGTGCCCATTGCGTATTCTTGTTGTCGTCCGGCACGATGCCGTTCATGACAAACGCATTCGGCGTCCGTGCCGCCACATAGGTGGAGACGGTGCGGATGTTGGTCGTCCCCGCCAGATTATCGGCCACTTGGATCTGATAGATAATGTTGCCGGTCGGCACGAGTGAGGCCGTCCCCGCAAAGTTCTTTTGCCAGATGAAGGCGCGGACCGCCCGAATGCTGGCATTGAACGTCTGGAACGCGCTGTTGCCCGTCTGATCCGCCAACGTCACGTTGTTCGTCGGCATCCCGTCCCAATAGCCGGAGGTGATGCCTGCACCCAACGCATTCTGAGAAATAGCTGACGCCATGTTCCTCCTCCTTTCGCCTTACCCGTTCGCAATGCCGACGATGCGGCTATGCTGGCGGAGCGTATCGAATTTCAGGTTCCACGCGACGGTGATGCGGCTCACAATGATTTCCTGCACGCTGGGCATCACGAACGGACGCACCCGGAAGTTGTTCGTGTTCAGGAAAATCGGGTTGAAGTATTTGCTCGTGAGAATTTCCATGTCGCCGGCTGGCACGAACTGATCGTGCAGGACCACCGCCGAGTTATACATGAGGTGGTTTTTGAATCCGGCCCGCGTGGTCTCCTCGTCGAAATACCGCTGATTCGGCGTGAGGAGGTTGATATAGGCGTTGAACGCCGATTGCGTGGTGATGATCGTATCGGGCTCTTCGTTCCCGAAGGTCGCCTGCCCATAGGCGGTCTGAATCATGGACAAGGACAGGTTCGCCGTCGTCACGGTCGGCCCGGACAACCCGTTGCACTCCCAAAAGGACGAGCTGATGCCGATTTGGGCATACGTCCCGTTGCTCGTGAGGGCCGACGGAATGCCGTCGGTGTCGATCGAGGTGTTCTGCGGCGCTGTCCCGTAAATGCTGCGGGCCAGCTTTTGCAGCAAGCTCATCATGGCGATTTCTTCCTTCGCCTTGACGAGATTCACCACCGCTTCCGGTCCCGCGTTCATGTCGAGATCGGTCGTCGGAATGACGATGCTTTGGTAGTAGAACCGCCAGAGCAATTCAGCGGGCTGCGCCGAATCGGTGATCGTGGTATCGAGAATCTGCGTGCCGTAGTACGCGCCACCGGTCGTCTCTTCCGAGGAGACGACGGTCCACACGACGGACCCGCCGCCTTGCGCCTTGCGGCCCTGCCGGGTCGCCCGCCAAAAGGTCGGAGAGGGTTTACCCACCGCGTCCACCAAATCGGGCGCGATATATTTCTGCGTGATGCCGTTCATCGTGGAAATGAGCGTCACCGGGGGCGTGAAGAGCTGAGTTCCTACGCCTGCCATAATTGCCTGCTCCTTTCGCTACGTTCCCGCCCCCACGTCGCTACCCATTGGACAATTCTTGAAGCCCTTGCGCCAAGCCGTTCATCAATTCGCCGTCTTGCAACGCGAGTCCCACCCGCGCATCCAAGTTCTTCGGGAGTTCCGGAGCGCCGGCTGGCCGTCCCGCCCCACGCCGGCCTCCCGGCATTGGGGGGGCCGGTGGTTCGGCTTTGGCCCGGTCGTACCCGCGCCGTTCGGCGTCGGTTTCGGCTTTCTTCAGCTTGTCCTCGTAGGTCATCAACTTGTAGGCGGCTTGCACGTCAGGCCCTTTCGTATACAACTCCGTCGTAAAGGCCGCGAGCCGTTGGGCGTCTAACGTGTCGTCCTGTTTTTTGAGATCGTCGATTTGCGAGCTGTAGCGCCAGGCGTTGACCGCCACGGTCGCCTGCTGCAAATGCTGTTGCTGCTGCTGAATGAGCGATTTCATCTGATCGATTTGGCTGTCGTAATACGACACCAGCGGCGCGAACGCGGGATCTTGCCGGTACGGATTGATCGGGTCCAGCGGATTCCCCGCTTGATTGGCGACCGTGGCCCGCGCCTGCTGCAACTGCTGCAACTGCGCCTGCATCTGCGCGGCCTGCGCCTGCGTCTGTTGATACGCCTGCATCGCCTGGTCGCGCTCCTGGCTCAACTTCTGCGTCTGCTTGGTAAACTCGCTCACCGGCCCGAGTTCCTTGCGGTACTCGCCCAGCGTGAGCTTTTCCCCGTTGATTTCGATGGTCATGTCGTCGGGGTACTTCTCTTTGTTCGCGCGCACGTCTAACCAACTCGGCATAGTCTCTCCTTCCACTCTCGATGGTCGGTCATCGCACTGGTCGTGACACCGTCATGCGACTTGATCCATGAGGTCATGGCATTTTCTCCACATATCGCATCAAATATTGTTCCTGCCTGCCTGCCTTGCAATGTCAAAAAACGTGATCGTCTTCCGGCTATACCCCTGGACCAGGCATTCCCATTGGCATAGGTCCACCCGATCCTAAAAGATCAGGTGGAGGATTAACCGGAGCGGACGCCAACTCTTTCAACGCCTCGCGCGCCTTCTGGATTTCCTGGTAGGCTTTCGCGAGGTGGTCGGCGGCCTTCGCAGACCGGCCATAGACGCCGATCAACGCAATCTGTAATTGGGCCGAGGCTTCGGCCATCGCTTTCTCTTCCCGCTGCGGCGAGGGCACTCCCGCCAAGCCTTCCAACGCTTTCATCGCGGGGTTCGGGCCAGGGGAGGGACCAGGCATGCCGCCGCCCATCGGCGGGAGTCCTGGCGGCAATCCTGGAGGCATTCCGGGGATGGGCATGATGTTATTTCCTGGTGTACTTCAACGGGTCTGGGGTGCCTTTTCCGCCCTTCGGCCCCTGCACGGTGCCGGAGGTGTTCTTCGTATCCATGTCTTTGGTCCCGCTGGAGTAGACAGGACCGTGCAAACCACTGGGTTTCGCCATGTCGGGATTCCTTCCTTCGTCAAGGGCCTGTGTCGGGCACCACAGGCCGGTGATGCCTCACGGACTATCGCCGCTTTTTGCCTCTGCGCTTGCCGCGCCGTTCACGGAGGTCCTCCATAAACATCATAGTGCCACACACCTCCTTTCACGCTCGCGCCTGATTCGGACAGGGAGAGTGGCGTTACCCGCCGCTCAATCCCCGCTGCAACGAATCGCTCCGAGCTACTTCCGCTTCCCCTTGTACCGCTGCCACCCGCCGCGTGCCATGTCGACCTCAAGAAAAACCCCTAGAGAGAAATACTCCCTAGGGGTCGCTAGTCCGGTGGTCCCTATCGTCTCTAGTTAGAACGTCGTCCGGTAATACGTGGACGCTTTGATCGTCACTTTATTCTCGTGTACCGAGAAAGTCAATTCCTTCGTGCCGATGGCGCGCATCCAATCCGTCACGACGGCAATCATGCCGTCCGGTGGATCATCGAGCAAATACACTTCCCGCGCCAAGGGTAAGCCGTTCATATTCATCCTGCAATGCCTCCTTGACTTCGGCATCCGCTTCCCCGCCCGATACGCTTTCCACATACGCAGCGGGAATCCGCACCGCGACCTGTCGACCATTGACCGCGCCGGAGTACCGATACCAGCCATTCCCGCAGCGCTCGCGCTTCAGAATCTCCACGCTCATTTCTCCACGCTCATTTCTTCGCCTTCTGCTGTGCCTTCGCCGCTTCGTGCGCGGCCACGGCGAGCTGCTGCGCTTGCTGGCCCTTCTTCGCTTCTTCGACCGCGTCCGGCATTTCCAAGGTCTTCAGCGTATACTCCGGTGACACCAGTTTCATCTTGGACAATTGCAGCGTCAACCGTTGCAACATGGTCTTGGACCGCAGCATGAACGACGCGGGATCGACGTGAACCGCATAATCCTCCGGCTTCAGCACCGGCGTCCAGTCGACCGTGTGCCAGGACGCTGATGACACCATCGGCATGGCGCGGGGCAGCGTGTAATATTGGGCCATGCGGAGAAACATCTGCGTGACAAGTTTGGAGCACGCGTGATGGAGGAGCCGCGCGCGGAGGCGCGTCAGGCCCATCGCTTGACTGATTTCCGTTTCCGTGAGTTCCGCACTGACGTTCCCACGATTCCCCGCGCCCAGGCGCGCCTGAGACCACCCGAGCACGCGGGCCCCCATATCGCGAAACATCTGCCCGATCTTGGTAAAGGACTCGGGAAATTGCGGAGGGGGCACCACTTGCACTTGCGTCCCGCTGCGCTTCAAGAGCACTTGACCGGGCATATTGGCGAGTTGCCCAGGCTTGAGTCCGCTATCCGCATCGGCAATCACGAGCCCACTGTTCAACCGAATCGCATTCTCCACCACGAGCGATTCCATCTTATTGGCTGCCTGGAACAACGCTTTCACGCCATCCAACGGCGACTTATCGAGCCAGAAGGAGTGCGTGTCCGGTTCGGCGAGGACGCGGATGATGGGGAACGGCCCCAGAAATTCATACTGGTCGTCGTACAGCACCACGCCGTTGGCGGCCACGATATGCCGCCCGTTGGGATAGACTTTCTTCGTGGTAATGGTCAAAATCTGCTGGCCTTGTTCATCGACCACCGGATTGCCCTGCTCGTCCTTTTTCACTTCCGGTACTTCCTCGACGGCATCATCGTAGATCCAGAGATGCAGCACGGCGGCCCGCGCCTTGACGTAGCCGGTAATCCGCGTGGCCGTGCCAGCCGAGGACAGCGGCCCTTTGTACGACGAATGCCCCCAGCGTTTCCAGAACTGATACCACGGGGACGCGTTCGGCGCTTTGACGGAAAAGGCGTCTTCCGGTTTCACGCGCCAGCCGCGTTCGGGATAATCAGCCCGGATCTTCACGAGATCCTGAATCTCTTCATACCCGACGTGATTCCAGTTCTCATCGCTCGTGCAATCGCCGTCGGGATAGACGCAGGTGGGGTCGAGCGCCCGCACGTCCAAGACCTTTTCGCCCGTGCGTTCTTCTTTCACGAAGCAGCCAAAGAACGCGCCGGGCATGGTCAGCGAATCGCGGGCGGCCTTCATCACTTCGAGGTCGACGTTGCGGTTCGTCCATTCGGCTTGAATGGCCTGTTCCACCTTTTCATCGCGGTCGCCCTTGCTGCGGTCCTTTTGCACATAGACTTTGATGGGATTGTCGGTGAGGTCGGAGACTTCGGACAGGATGTACGTCTTGGCTTCATTGACGACGATCGGAAGTTTGAACGAGGGCAGATGCACGTCGTATTGATCGCCCCAGTAGAACTTCCGCGTGTCGTTCGGATCGTAGTCCTCGCCCCATTGATCCTCCCGCGCCTTGCGGAGATCGTCAAAGAGCTTGGCCATCCAATCCCAGGTTTCTTTTTCTCCAGGCGTAGAGAGCGCGTCGAGATCGTCTTCGTCGGTTTCGACCGCTTTGATGGGTTCATTATTCACAGACGGTTATTCTCCAGTCCCCATCGAATCGCCTCGCTCATCGCCGCTTGCAGCAGCCCTTCCCGCCGCAGATACTCGAAATAGTCACTCACGATCACGTCCGGCGGTTGCTCCCGCCCCGTCGCGATAGCGGCCAACCGTGCCCAAGTCGGGGATGCCAGCGTCAATGGTAGCCAAACCTCCAACCCCCCCGGCTTCGAGCTGGGCGGCAATCGCATCAGCCAGGTCGGGTCGTTTGATTGCCGTGTCCACGAGATTGGCGTGTTGCAATCGGAGTTCTTTGCTGACGCAGGCTTGGCTGCAACAGTAGCGGGCCCCGTATTCCCACCGTCCGTTGAGGTATTTGGAGAGGCCTCGCGCGAAGTGGGGACGGCTGGCGGGCATGGCGCCGGCGCTGGCCTGGTCGAACTTGAAGGGGCCGCTGCCGCAGACGGAGCAGAACCAGTGGTGGACCCGCTGCGGCCCACAGGTTGCACAGCCGCAAGGATTTTTGCCGTCAGCAGAGGGGCCGGACGGTGTGGATGGGATGAATTCACGGGGTGCCTCCTTGGTCGTCACGAGGGTCATGAGCCGGTCGAGTTTCGCTTCGAGTTCTTCAAGTGTCGGCATGATGCTATCCTTTCGCCGGTTGGAGAATACGGGGCTTACTATGATTCAGTGAAATCGACGGCGGTTGTCTGGCGACCAGTTCTCTCCGGATGGATTCTTGCAAGGCCGAGGTCAGCAGATTTTGACACAACAGGAAATCAGCGGGCAAGCTGTACTCAATCGTGCTGGTGTCCACATTGAGACTGATGGTCACGGTCACGGTCTTGCTCATATCCCTCGCCCCTGAACCCGCAACGCCGGTTGATCCTCGCGCCGTCCCGCACCAATGGTCCCGCCCACTTTGTCTTTGCCCACCGCCCGCACGTTCAAGCACGTTTGGCATTGATAGGTCACATGGCGATAGGTTTCGTCGACGGGTTTCATCGGATACTGGCGATTGAGCCGCCGCGGGCAATCCTCGCCGTGACAGACGATTACAGGGCCAGCCATGAGGTCTCCCGTCCTTTCGGCTGCTGGAACCGCTCTTCCCACGAGGCCGCCCAATCCGCTTCGGCATCGCGCATCGCATGGACCCCGGCGGCCTGCACATGCTCCAGCGTCACTTTGCCTTTTTCTAAATCATGCGACACATAGCGGCCCAGTTCCTCCGATCGCACCACGACCGCAATCCCAAACGCGAATAAAAGATCGTCATGGCCGGACAACGCTTCCACGCGGCCCGTGTCGGACTCGCCAAAACTGGTGAGCTGATTCAATAACGCTTCCGAATGAATCACGCAGGCGCGTTCCTTGATCGTTTCGACGAGGCGCGAGATCATGCGCGGGCGCGTTTTCGCATTCGTTTCCCAGCCCCACATGCGCCCCGGATCCGGCTTGATGTGATCGACGTGTTTGTAGCGGTAGATGTGGTAGTAGTGATGATCCTTGAGCAGGTACACGAGCAGTTCACGCCCGCCGCCGCCCCCACTGGCGGTAATTTCCGGCGCCAGCAAGGCTTCATGGTAATAGCGCCCCAAAATTGCCAGGTGCCGCGCCATCGCATAGGTCGGTGACGTGCAATCATATTCGCCGACCTGTTCCATCGTGTCGATGTCGAGAATTTCCCCAGCGGAGCGTGAATGCCCGTCGTCGTCAAAGCCCATCGACGTATCCGCTCCGATGATGTAGCTGTGCCCCGGTTCCGGATGCTTCCAAATTTCCACATAGCCGTTGCCGTCGGGAATCAAGCCGCCGTCCGGCCCCAGCGTGTACCGCTCGCCCTCGGTGATGTGTTTGTGATAGGGCAGAATGTCGCGTGAGCTGAACAGCGGACGGCCCGATTGAATGAACGCTTCCTCCGGCGTGCTCGGATATTCCTGGTGAAACAGCTCCACATCGCCACGGCAGTTGTCCTCGATGATGAGCCGCCGCCAGGCGAGTTGCCCCGCACTCAGGTCAAAGGCTTTCCGGAGCGCCTGCTCTTCCGGGTCGAGATCGCGCAGGACGAGCAGATCCGTGGCGCCGCCGCCCACGTCTTCGGGGTAGCAATAATTCCCTAAGCAGTAATCGGGCAGCGCATACCACGGCAAAAACACCGGCGTGAAGCGCGACTCTTGGGCGCTCGCCCGCCGCCATTCTTTGTAGAACAGTTCCCCGTCTTCCACTTTCCCGTTCGCCGTCGATTCGACAAAGATCCACGATTCGCCTTGACTCGGCACGGTCTGCATCGCCGCGAGCCAGGCGTCGGGATGCTTCCAAAAGGCGACTTCGGACAAGTGCAGGCACGTCAAATTCATGGAGCGCGTCGCGTGCGGCGATCCGGCAGTGGAACAGGTATAGGTCGACCCGCCCAATTCCATCACCTTCCCCGCTTGCCGCGCATACGGCGCGAAATGCGAGTGCTCCACCATGCGCTTCGCCATGTTCCAGATGTTTTCGGTGGAATCCGTTTCGTGCGCGATGGTTTTCGCATTCACGTGCGCGTCCCAAATGAACCGGGCGGTCAGCAGACCTTGAATCAGCGTGGAAATGCCGAGCTGCCGCGCTTTCAGAAACACGAAGCGCATCGGCTCCCGCTGGTTGATCTTGGGCGCAAAATATCCATCCCACACGAGGCGCTGTGCATGGTTCAGCCGAAACGGCGCAATCGTCGCGGCCTTCGTGCGGATGGTCAAGGACTGCATGAAGTTGAGAAAGAAATCGGCGCGTGAAGCCATCAGTATTGGCTACTTCAGTATTGGCTACTTCCTCGGTTGGTGCGGTACTTCGGGCCTTTCGGTCCACGGCCCACTTTCTGCACCTGCTGGCCACCCAGCTCATCGCGGTTGTTCACCGACGCCCCTCGAATACTCATCCGCACATCGCCGCCCATCGGGCCGTGATAGAGATCGAATGTATCCCGATTGCCTTGCGGCGTGAACAGAATCTCGTTCCCGCGCTTGTGACTATTCGTGCCCATTGTCGTCCCCTCCCATCACCAAGCGTTCCGCATACGCGCGCAACGCCTGGATATCGTCGCCCGTGTTGGTTTTGAGAAACTTCGCTGCTTTGAGTTTCAGCGCCATCCCCTGACATTTTTCCAACGTGCTGACCACGTCTGACACGCTCATCGCCGCCGCCTGCGAACACACGCCCTGCGCGAGCTTCGTTGGCACCTCGTCGCTTACGAGGCCGGTCGCACTCCCGATGGATTTATAGACCGCCGCGAGGTACGGCGGAACTGACTCGCCTCCGCGCGCCGCTGGCTCTGCTCGATCAACCGCAATTCGCCGGCCGCCTGTTCGCGGTCGCTCACGGCCCAGGTCGTGCCGGGCTCCGGCGCGGGCGTCGCCAGATGCTCGGGCCGATCCCACACGCGCAACGCCTGCTGCACCGCCAGCATCGCTTGCAGGTGGCTCCACAGCAGCCAGATCGTGAGCACGAGGAGGGCCGTGTTTAGGAGCGTGAGCCATATCACATGCAGCCTCGTTCAGGAGGCTGATAGCGGCATTTGGGCGGGACAGTCACCACGAGATACGCCAGGAAGAGTACGGCCACCACCCCGCCACTCATCACGCCACACCCAAATCCCACCCAAAACTCGCTCATGGCCTCCCCCGACCCGCCGCAATCCACGCCGCGGCGGTCATCACCACGAGCAGCACGATCATGCCCCACAACGACGCCAGCGTCATGCCCGCTCCTGTGTCGGCACCGTCGCCATCACGTACAGCACGGCCAGCATCAGCCCCGCGCCACAGACGAGCCCCGCGAGAAACAGCATCATGTGTCACCTAGGGGTTTGTGATTAAGGGGATCATCTAAAGGTTTCTGCTTACGGAATTCTGGTTTGAGGCGGAAGGGGAAGGTGGGTTCGTAGCGGTCCGGGGTGCGCCAGCGTTTCACCGCGCACTTTTGCGCGCGCATCGTGGCCATCCGTGCAAACCTGTCCTGCCGCAGCGGACAGTGAAGCAAAGCACAACGCATAGGACAGCCTCTACGCTTTTCCCTCCCCCCTGTCAAGCCCCTGGCGAAAAAAGATGGTGAGTACTAGTGCGGTACTAGTTCCAATACTAGTTCTGTGGGTATGGTACTAGTACGGTAGGTATACGATACCTACCTAGTACCGTGACTGATACCAACGAAAGAAAGGCTTGACTTACTTATCAGAGGGAAGTATAAAGGCCGTCATGGAACAAACCATCAAAGCCTGTCAATGTCTCCGGTGTTGGTATGAATGGTATCCGCGCCAGCCGGAAACGCCGAAATTGTGTCCTGCCTGCAAATCGCGTCTCTGGGCGATTCCCAAAACCGAAAAGGAGAGGCCATCATGCGCCGACGAGATTTAATTGATTTCAAGGTCTCCGATGTCTGGCGGGATCATTATGCGGCACAGGGTATGACGTATGACAGCGGACGCCGCCCACGATCACAGCCGGCCTCGCAGGCCTCCGGTGCCCCCCCATCCTCAGAATCAGGAATGTCCGCGCTCCTCACACTCATCCGAGAACAAGAGTTGAAAATTCATGCGCTCACTGCTGAACTCCTCCAAGTCAAGCAAGCGAAGAAAAAACCAGAACCGCCGAAATCGGATGAAGGCGTCGAATGAGTCAGCCGCAGTGCGTCCGCTCACTGGATGGCTTTGTCTTCACCTGGCCGGATCTGCCCTTTCAGATCGACCTCTCACGGATTCGCAATAGCAGCCGCGGCACCACAGGGGAACTCGTCGTCAAATATCTGAATGGCAGTGCCAAGCCGAAAACGCTCACGCATCAAACCTTCAATTTGCTCACCTCGAAAAATCGACTCGCAAAAGAATTGACCGCTCGGCATGAGGCCCCATGGCAATCCATGTTGGAAGCGGTCGGGATTCTGGCCGTCCGTGAGCTCCGACGAGGTGAACCGATTGAATCCTTGACGCCCACCGACGAGGATCATCCAGCCTGGTTCGTCTTAAATCCGCTGCTCTATGACAAAAACCCGACAGTCCTCTATGGCCCCGGCGATTCGATGAAATCTTTTTTCACCCTCTATTGCGGGCTCCTGCTCGCCTCCGGCTGTTGTGGTCCACAACTCAGTGTGGCCCCTGAACCCTGGAAAGTTCTCTTTCTGGATTGGGAAATGTCAGTGCAGGATGTGCGCGGACGCGTGAAGCTCCTACAAGCTGGCGATCCGCGCTTGACGGGCACCCCAGATTACCGCCGCTGTTTTCAACCGCTCGCAAATGAGGTCGAAGAATTGAAAAAAGTGGTCACAGATGGCGGGTATGATGTCTTGATTCTTGATTCCCTCGCCATGGCCGCCGGAGGACAGGAATTGGAACGCGCCGAAAGCGCCACGACATTTAATGCCGCGCTCCGTGCCTTAAATTGTACCAGTCTCATTATCGGTCATACCCCAAAACCGCAAGAAGATCAGAAAGAGCGCAGCCTCTATGGCTCTGTGTTCTTTCATAATCAAGTCCGCAATTCATGGGAGGTTCGTCGTGAAGGCGAGACTATCGGCCTCTATCATAAAAAACATAATCTCGGCCCGAAGCATCCCGATATGGGCTTTCGTCTCACGGTGACGCCTGAGTCATGCACTGTGACCGAAGCCGATTTGAGCGAAGAGCCAGTGTTGAGTGAAGCGTTGCCCCTACAAGAACGACTCGCCACCGCATTGCGCGAACAGCCCGGACAAACCACCAAAGAACTCGCAATGAATCTCAATGTGAAGCTCGGCAGCGTAAAGGCCAAGTTGTACGCCTATAAGAAACGGTTCATCAGTATGGATGGGAAATGGGAATGCCTCAGCTAACTGGCCCGATTCTTGTTCTCGCGTCTTGAGAACACATTATAATTTGACGTAGGTGTTGACACAGGTTTAGACTGAGCGTATAGTGACATCATGCACAGTGAGACCCCAACCCAGAGCCAACGCCACGCGAGCCCGACGGGCTCGGCTCTCCACCACTCGGGCGAGGAGATCATCATGGGCGACACCACGGAACAGAAGCGCTATGCGATTACGCAGCATCGTCGGCACGGGCGAATTCGGTATTCCATCGACAAACTCGGGGTGGACGGTCGCTACCTCTGCCAGGCTGCGGCATTTTTCACCACGCATGAGGCCGCGACACGGAGATTACGGGAGATGGTCGAGGAGGACCGCGCAGAGATGGAGCGGGCGGAGGCTCGACGGGCCAATGCCCACTAGTCTCCCCCGCTCCACCGAATTTGCGCTCCGCGAAGCGGTCCGGCTCCTCCGAGAGTCGGGCCGCCAGTTCAAAAGCCGCCAGGTCGCCGAGGCCCGGCGGCTGCTGGAACTGGTCCTCGCGGAATGGCCGCCACGAGCGCGGAGAGAGGCGACTCCCTCATGATTCTGCGACCGCGTACATGTCGCTTCAAACCGTGCCGCAGGCCATTTGTCCCGACGGTCAAGTGGCAGGAGTTTTGTGGTCTCACCTGTAAGCGCGCCTGGCACGAGGCCGAGCGGCGGCGGGCGATGGCGCTGCTGAGAAAGGGACGAATATGAGCACCTATACACGCTATGATTTTAGTGAGTCGATGGATCGGGCCACGATCACGCCTGACAAAATCGAATCTGTAGTAGCGGCTTGGGGTGAATCGAATGAAGGCTATGGCGAATGGTCTGGGGGCTTTGTCTTGAAGCTCAAAGATGGCCGCTATGCCTATCTCACAGGATGGTGCGATACGACGGGATGGGGGTGCCAGGATGGAGCTGAGATCTCGTACTACGAGACGGTTCCAGCTTGGCGGGAGTTCAAGCGAAAATCCTATAGCGATGGCATGCCTATGTGGGATGAAGCGCCGACTGACTTGAATAAGTGGCTCCAGGATGGAGCCCCATCCGACAAGGTTTACTAGGGGCAAGCATGACCGACGCCCCTCCCGAAGTTCTCGAATTGCAGTTGCGGGTGTGGAATCTGACGACGTATCTCATGCAGACGAAGTGGGACCGATTGGATTTTACCCAGCTCCGTGCCGCATTGGATGAGGCTGAGGCGATGCGGGCACAGATTGTAGGGAGGAGAGCATGATCCGACCCAACCTCAAATATGACACCACAGGCGACCTCCACCTCGCCAAGCTGCGCCGTACGCACGCGGATCTCGACGCGGCGTGCCGGCGAGACAATTATCTGTTCGTTGCCGTGCTGATCGGGATCGGGCTGCTGCTGCTCCTGGTGCTGGAATGGGTGGGGCGATGATCCGCCCCCGCGCATGGCTCCCGCGCTATCGAGTCGAGTTGGCCCGCCACATCGAGGCGGCGATGGCCGCAATCCATGACACGGGCAAGCCGTGGGTGGTGTTCAAGTCGACCAGGTCGTATGCCCAGCATCGGTCGGCAGGGATGAAGGAGAGCGGAAGCCGGATGGCCCAAGCGTTTGCGAAGAAACTTGATGTGAAATTGCATGATTGAGGTTGCCGAATTCGACAAATATCTGGACGAGCCTGAGATCTGCGCCGCCCACGGCCTGGAACGGTGCCGCATCTGTAAGCGGTTGCGTGAGGATGAGGCGGCGATTGAGCGCGAGGAGAGTCGGAAGGAGGAGGAAGAATGTTAACGGAGAAACAAAAAGCCGAACGTGAAGCGAGTTTGGGGAGTAGCGATGCCCCGATTGTGGCGGGCGTCAGTCCGTATAAGTCTCCGCTCGAACTCTATTATCAACTGCATGGCGAACTGCCACGCTATACCGACGAAGAAACACAGTCGCAGAGGATCGGCAGTAAGTTGGAGCCCATGATTGCCGAACTCGCCGCAGAGGATCTTGGCTTGAAGATTCGCCGCTCGGCCACGCGCCGACATCCGAAGCATCCTTTCATGATGGCAAATCTTGATTTTGAAATTATCAATCACCCCAAAGGCCCTGGCGTGTTGGAGATCAAGAATCGTGGCGCGAGCAAGCCGTTCGAGGCCTTGCCGGACGATATTGCGCTCCAGGTCGCGCAGCAGTTGGCCGTCACGCAACGCGACTGGGGTATTGTGGCGGTACTCTTTGGCTTCGGCACCCTCAAGACGTATGAAGTTCAGCGTGATAAAGAACTTGAGGACTCTCTGATTGCGCTGGAGGCCCGCTTCATTCTTCGGGTCCAGAAAGGCGAGCCGCCCGATCATACCTGGACACCTGAAACGGTCGGGATTCTCAAGAAATTGTATCCGACTGATAGCGGCAAAGAGATTGTGCTGGATATGCCGGAAGCCGCCCATATGTATGAGCGGTTGCAGCTGGTGAAAACCGTGCTCGCGCAACAGGAATCTGAGAAATCAGAAGCGGAAGGCTGGCTCAAGGCCCATATGCGGGAGGCGAGCACGGCCCAACTTCCCAATGGGGCGACCGTTACTTGGAAATCCACCAAAGCCAGCCAGAAGTTTGATGAGGCTGCATTTAAGATCGACCATCCTGAGCAATATGCCGAATATCTGAAACCCGTACCAGGCTATCGCCGGTTCCTGGTCAAGCCCGCAAAGGAGTTGACGCGATGACGACTGATGTTGTGATCCGAGAAACGAACGAACTCTCTGGCTTTGAAATGCGTCCACGCACCTTGGACGAAGCCATGAAGTTCTGTGAAATTATGGCGAACAGCGAACTCGTTCCGAAAGATTATCGGGATAAACCCGGCAACATTATGGTGGCCATTCAGCTTGGGCAAGAATTGGGGTTGACGCCGATGCGAGCTTTGCGCTGTATCGCCGTTATCAATGGGAGGGCCTCGATGTGGGGCGACGAGCTTTTGGCCCTCGTCCTGGCGTCACCGCGTTGTGAGTACGTGCGGGAGAGCGAATCGACAGACACGAGAGGCGTCTGCAAGGTGAAGCGGAAAGGCGATGCCGAGGAGCATGTTTCGGCCTTCACGTTGGAGGATGCGAAGCGAGCCGGGTTGCTGGGAAAACAAGGCCCGTGGCAAACGAGCACAGGGCGGATGCTGAAACTTAGAGCGCGCGGTTTTGCGTTGCGGGATAAATTTCCCGATGTGCTCGCAGGATTGGTCACGACAGAGGAGGCGTTAGATATTCCCATTGCGCCGAGCGTGGACGCGAAGATGGACCTCCCACCGACCCTGAAAGAGAAACTCAAAGCGAAAGTGGAAGAAGCCAGTCAGCGGGACGCCGCGTTACCGCAAGATGCGGCGGGAAAGGAGGAGACTGGGCAGGGGCATGGCCTGGAGGCGATCAACACCCCAAGAAGCCAGGATGCGCCCCCTGCCTCTTCCTCCCTCTTCGACGCCACCACGGCGATCAATGAGTGCAGGACCGTGGAGGACATCAGCCGGATCCTCAATGAGGCGGTGCATGTGATGACGAAACAGGATCTCGCGGTCGCGCAAAAAGCGGCGGATGAGCGGAAGAAGCAGTTGAGGAAGAAGTAAACCAAGGAGGAGCTATGATGATGTCTCGTCAAGGGGATGTGCTTCTTGCAACTGCGGACGCCATTCCGCAATCTGCCAAGAAGCAGACACGGTGTATTTTGGCCTTAGGCGAAGCCACAGGACACGCCCATCAGATCAAAGAAGATGCCTTTCTGTGGGTGGATACAGACGGGACAAAATATGTCGAGGTCTATGGGGCGGCGGCTGAATTAGTCCATGAGGAGCATGGCACCGTCACCCTGCCAGGCCCGGCGATCTATCGCGTCAGACAACAGCGGGAGTATTCCCCTATGGAGATTCGCAATGTCGCAGACTAAGCTCGAACAATATATTCAGGCCTGCAATTATCCTGGGCGGCTCGATGTGGCCGAAGTTGAGAAACAGTTAGCTCAATATCTCATGATGTTCAAGATTGATCGGAGAATTGTCCGGCTCGAGTCTGGTTGGACCTTGGCACAACATCCCTCGCTCCAGCGATCTGTATACGCAATCCTAGATCGGTTACGGAGTGCGGTGACAAAGTTTGACGCACAGGACGCACAGGCCGCACGGGCCGCACGGGACGCACAGGACGCAGTGGCCGCACAGGCCGCACGGGCCACAGGGGCCGCATGGGCCGCACAGGCCGCACGGGACGCAGTGGACGCACAGGCCGCACGGGACGCACAGGACGCAGTGGCCGCACAGGCCGCACGGGCCGCACGGGCCGCATGGGACGCACAGGCCGCACGGGACGCAGTGGCCGCACGGGCCGCATGGGACGCACAGGCCGCACGGGCCATTCATTCGTTCGCGTCCTGGTGTATCCAAGCAGGCGGGTGGTGGTACTGGAGCTGGGAACTATCCTGGATAGCCACGACATTTTTTGGGGCAGTCCAGCTCAAAAAACCACATGTCCAGCAATGGGCGCTGCCATTGCTGGAGGCCTATCTCAATGGAGCGTGGATTTTGTACTGGACGGACGACACCTTATTTTGGGTGGCAAAGCCCACCCTCCACAAAGACCCGGCGCCAGGAACGCGGCGGCTCCATCACGAGACAAGTGCCGCACTCGAATCCGATGTGGAGAATCTCTTTTTCTGGCATGGCGTCTTAGTCCCGGAGTATATCGTGGTGAGGCCGGACTCGATTACCGTCGAGCAGATCGAGACGGAAACAAATGCCGAGGTGCGGCGTGTCATGATCGAGCGGATGGGCCAGTGGCGGTATCTCCAAGAGAGTGGGGCGACACTGGTCCATACCGATTCGCGTGGGGCACTCTACCGCAAAGAGATTCCGAACGACGAACCGCTCGTCATGGTGAAGGTCAAGAATGCGACGCAGGAGCCGGATGGTAGCTACAAGGACTACTTTCTCCGCGTGCCACCGACGATCACGATGGCCGCTCAAGCCGTGGCCTGGACGTTTGGATTTTCAAAAGTGGAAGAATATGCGCCCTCGATTGAGACCTAACAGAGTCCCCGTCTTCGAGGTCCTGACCACTCTGGCGCAGTGCCGGACGGCGCAGATGATTGAGCTGGTGATGAATATGGCGCTGGAAGATTGCCGGTATTCGAGTGAGGAATTACAACAGATGGAAGAGACGGCGGCGATCCAGAGGACGGCGTTATGAAGCCCGGCACGACCTACGCCTATCTGGCATGGTTATTCCGTTTTGGCTATACGATGGACACTATTGCGAATCGTGTTCAATGCGAACGATGGGAAGTGGAGCGAGCGATCCGGACCATAATGGTGCGGGAGGCGCAGACGCGGCGATGACGGTCACAATTTACGGAGATCCGGTGGCAAAACCGCGCATGAGTTCCTCTGACAAATACAAGATGCGTCCGTGCGTGATGCACTATCGTGCGTGGTGCGATTTGGCGCGGTATAAGGCGTTCGGAAAGAACAAGAAAATCCAGTTGACTGCGCCCACAATCTTGCGCGTCCGCATATTTCTCGCGGATGGCACCAGGCAACATCGCGTCGGTCCGCATGGACAAAAACCGGACGTCTCGAATATTTTGAAAGCTGTGGAAGACGCCTTGTTTCTTAACGATGAACTGATCTACGACGTGCATGGAACGAAACTTTGGGCCGATGGCGGCAAAGCACGAGTAGAGGTGGAATGGACACCATGAAGAAGCCTGATCGGCTGGCGACGCGAGTAGGCAAGCCAATTACACCAGAAGGTGTGGAAGATTTCTTGCGGATTGGCCGACGTATGGCGTATGGCAGTCTGCGGCGTGTGGTGCAGCAGCTCTCCAAAGATATTAGCCATTCCTTTATCAACTGCGATGAAATCAACGCGTATCGGTTGGCTTGTCAACATATCCTCCAGGCCATGAAGGAGCGGCCATGACTCCACGACAAGCGGGCGGGAAGGGGTGAGGCATGCGCGGGGCAGCGGTACTTTTGTCGTCACAAGAGGTTACGTGGTCCACTCCACAATGGCTGTTCGATGGTCTCGACAAGGAATTTGGCTTCACGCTGGATGTTTGTGCCCAGCCGCTCAACGCAAAATGCTCAAACTTTTTCACGCCTGAGCAGGATGGATTGCAACAAGAGTGGCAGGGGGTCTGCTGGATGAATCCGCCGTATGGACAAGCCATCGGAAGGTGGATAGAGAAAGCCTACAAGACGGCTCAAGCTGGGCATACCGTTGTGTGTCTCCTTCCTGCACGGACCGATACACGATGGTTTCACGCCTATTGTGTATATGGAGAACTACGATGGATCAAAGGACGTTTGAAATTCGGGACAAGTAAAAATGCTGCTACGTTTCCGTCTTTCATTTGTATTTTTCATGGGCGTAAGCCGCACCCCTAGGAGGCGCGATGTTTTCACAAGCGGGGATAAATTGTGACGTATGCGGAGACTATATTCTTCTCGACAAGAGCATTAACCCATTTATCGTGAACGGGATTGAGCAAGCATTGCATTGCCATGATACATGCGTGGCTGTGGTGCACACGGCAATTGACGCGAAGAATTGGAGACTCTTGCCGGAGGGTCGACTGCGAAGAGCCTATGCCCAGCAGGAGCAGGGTGAAGAGCACGGGTGAGGGCGGTGTAGTGGGAACACGCCACAGCGATGTGGAGAGTGCCAGTTCAAGCCTGGCCCCTCACCCACTGAGAAAGAGGCGAAGGTGCAAAAGTTGACCTGGCGTGAGATGAATCGACGGCAACGGTTTTGGTCATGGCTCTGCGGGTGGGTGACAGGGCATTACGACATACATACGTCTGACGGCGTAATCCATTTTGCGTACTGCTTACTTTGGTTATATTTTCATTTTAGATAAGGAGCCTCCATGCCACCGATGAAATACTGGCTTGACCCAAGAACAGGTCTCGAATATGCCGAGGAGCACAATATCCGGACTCCCTACGGGCCCTCCTATCGAGCTGCCGAGGTCGAGGTGCGGGACAAGTGGATTAAGGACAGGTTGGAACACATCATTGAATACTGGAACGGTTCGTCCAACGAACGGGCGATGCAGGATGCACTAGAACATATACTCGATGAGGCCGCACGGCTGCTGAAGGAGCTGACATGAAAGGCGACATGGCTTGTGGCCATAACCCATACTGGAAAACAGTCTATGACAACTGCATGGCTTGTCGCGCTGAACAAGCTGAGGAGAAACTCGCGCTATTGACCGGCAAAGGCGGGCTGGTGGAGCGAATGAAAGTGTTGGTCAAGAAGTATATAGCTGAACAAGAGCGTTGGAGCACTGACTTAAATGATGCCCTGCAACTCCTCACCGACCTGGAGGCGTTGAAATGAACGGGACGCGATTACCGGATGAATCTGATTGGTCGTCAAAACATCCGCATGGCAGCTATTGGAAAAGAAACGGTTCATGGTTCTGCATCACCCCACGTGGAGACTTTGGAGATCTCTCTAAACATCGCGTGCTTGAACATGACGATGGAACAATCACAGTGAACCCGTCGATTTTAATAACACATCATCCTCACAAAGGACCGCCACAGCAAGGGTGGCACGGATTTCTTGAGGGTGGTGTCTGGAGAAGTTGCTAGATATGGAGGCGTGGAAGCCATGACGATCAAGGGAGCGCGTGACGCTGAATTTTCTCCAGCCTTACTAGACTTTATCCGTCGTCGTACCATGCGTTTTATTGAACCGCATAAGTCCTTAGAAATCATGTTCTCAGGAGCATATCTTCAAGGGATGCAGGACGCCTTGGACGCATTGGGAAAACTCGAAGTCCGTCCCGCCCCGAAGGAGGCTGCCCATCATGACGAAACAGGAACTCATGCACCTGCGCCAAGCGATCGCTGATTATATGCGGAGCGAAGGGTGTGATTGTTGTGGCGATCGAGACGCGCACATCCGCCACAAAGCACGTCTCGCGACGTTGCTGAAAGTCCCGAAGTATGCTGATGGATCGGGGTATGATTTTGGGCGCTTTTGCACGCCGGAGGCCGACCATGAGTGACCCCCCCGAGGTGACACCCACCACTCCTGACGGCCTGAGCTATGGCGAACTCATGCTACTCACCGAAGGGCACGGTACGTCAGCAATCTATGACCGGGTGCTTGTGCTCCGGCAGCGGGTGGAGCGGGCCGAGCAGCGGCTCACCACCGCCCAGGCGCGCATTGACCAACTCGAAGGCGATTTTGTGCTCGTCAACGACCAGCGGAAGGCGGCGCAGGCGCAGGCCGCGGCACTGAATAACGAACTCTGCACCGCGCAGGACCAGATCCCGCCCGATATGGAGGGCGATTCGCTGAGCGTCGCCCTCATCAAGCTAAAGGACGCGCGGCGCAGGTAGTGGGTCAGTTTGATTAGCTTGTGGCAAATTTGCCGAAAGCAAGCCATTGCCTATGCTTAAGCGGTCAGGTATAGTGACCACATGGCGAAAAAGAAACCATCCAAAGATGTGAACGTCACAGCCTTCGAGATCCTCCAGGCTGTGACAGGCGAACCTGCCGAGAAACCTGCCAAGAAGAAAGCCAAGCCAGAGAAGAACCCTGCCGCTGTGGCTCTCGGACGCCTAGGAGGGCTCAAGGGAGGAAAAGCTAGAGCTAAGAAGCTTTCCAAGAAACAACGGTCTACCATTGCCAGAAATGCAGCATTGTCTCGCTGGAAGACGTAAAATCAACATTTAGTAGCATTTTATCTTGCCCACCATATACTGAGTGTGGTAGCCATAGTATCACCTGTGATACTATGGATTTAAGTAAATTAAAAAACGTCCGAAAACTACGTCTAGATGTTGCCGGCGCCATTAAAGGCGTTGGCAGCATTAAGCAGCATGAATTGATTGGCCTGGCAAAGAAGGCAGGCTTTGTATTAGACGGACAACGGGGGAAAGAAAATGTCTATATTCATTCAATTGATAAGTCAGCACCTACGCTGAGTATTCCGGATCATGGGAGAGATCCGAAAAAGCCTTTGGCAAAAGGAATATTGCAGAGAATCGATGCGGTTTTATTCAATCTTGAGGAAAGGCTAAATAAGCAACGGGAGGCGCATGATGAAATCGAGGACCAAAGCGGCTGATGAATACCTCAAGGAGCCGTATGCACGCGTATTGATTCCAGATGAAGCTGGTGGCTATGCCGCAGAGATTTTAGAATTCCCGGGTTGTGTTTCAGATGGGGATACAGCCAATGAGGCCGTACAAAATTTAGAAGATGCTGCATTTGCATGGATTGAGTCGAGCCAAAAGCAAGGGAAAGATATTCCTCCCCCACGTGGGGATTATGATTATAGTGGCAGGATTGTCGTGAGACTCCCAGCTAGTCTCCATAGGCAGGCATCGCTCTTAGCTGAAAGAGATCAGACCAGTCTTAATCAGTTTCTCGTCTCATCAATTGCTGCATCAATAGGTGCCACTGACATGTATCATCGATTACAGGCGCAGGTCAAGGCCGCGCTCGCGGGTGAGTCGCGCGCCACGGCGGTGGAACAGGGGGAGGCATGATCCTCGCCCTCTGCATCCTCCTGCTCATCATTGGCTCTTACGCTCCTCTTGGCCGTGAGCAGACCGAGGAAACTAACCGCGTGGTCTGGGTGGCCATTTTTGCCTGTTTCATCCTCGCGTGGGCCATGCCGAACGTGTGGCTCGGTGGATTGCTCGCCCTTATCGGGATCGGCATTCGCGCCCTCCCGCAGCCCCATTTTCACGTCCAACCCCATGTCTATCCTGCGCTGATGTGGGCCGGACTGTATGTCGTCATGACCTCGCTGCGTTCAGCGTGGACCATTCCTCTGCTCTTAGGTGGAATTCTCGCCGTCGGGTGCCTCTCGGCCTTATGGACCATCCATAGCCTCTGCATTCTCGAACGGCCCTATATCCGGACCTACAAGGTCTGGCGGTGGAAGCTGATCCTCTGGGAGCCCAAGGAATTCGGCGGCATTGTCGCCAGTTTGGGCAACCCGAATCACTCCTACGCCGTCTATTGTACGGGGTTGGCCTCGGCCATTGGCCTGGTGCTCTTAGACTATTGGTGGGCCACCGCGTTCATTGGACTCATGGCGCTGCCGATTCTGGCCGTTCTCTTTCGGGGGGACGGCACCCCGCATGCGTCGATGCTACACGGCTATCTCGCCGCGCTCCTGCTCTCGGTGGGGCCGCTCTGGTTCGGGCTTTCCGGGTGGATCGCCTCCATCGGACTGGGAGCGGGGCTGATGGCCTGGTCGTGGATTTACCATATCGAGTGGTGGTCTGGACGCAATCAGATTTGGGGCTGGGCCTGGCAGCATCTGCGGTCCCTACCGTGGCACACGCAGGCGGTGGGATTGGGGACGGGCGCATGGCTTCCCTTGATGGAATCCCACCGGCCTTTTCACGAGCCAGCGACCAACCCGCACAACGAGTTTATGGGGGTGCTGATCGACCACGGGTTTTTAGGAGTCTCGATTCTTTGCACCTATCTCGCTACCGCCTTTTGGAAGGCCTCGCAAGCGGGACCGGCAGGCAAGGCGGTGTTCTTGGTGGGGGCAGTCCTCACCCTCTGCGCCTTCGTGAGTTTCCCGTGGAACAATTATTTAGAAGTGGGGTGTTATGATGATAAGACGAATCGGATCAAGATGAGTGGGCACGGAGCGACTGCCTTGAATGTCATTTCTTTAGCAACCGCAGTGCTCGTGGAGGCGTTATGAAACAACTGATGATTGGCTTTCTCTTAGGGGCGCTCTGTATGGGCGGGTATGTGTGGGCCGAACAGTCCCGCTGGAACCCCAACACGTTTCAGTTTGAACCCGTTCCGCAACCGACGCCGCAGGACTTCATGCTGCAATACAACCTCAATCGGTGGTTGCAGCAGCAGGCCCAGCATCCGTGCTAGGAATTACTTGGATGGTGAAGTGACGGCCTTCTTCGCCGTCTCCACGTTGTCCTTGACATCTTCGTAGGTTTTCCCCGCAATCTCGATGAGGTCATGGCCGACCTGCTTGATCTGATCGAGGGTCTTGCCACAACCGGCGAGACTGAGCGCAAACACAACAATGATGAGCGTCTTCATGATGGTCCTTTGGTGAGAGTGAGGAGTGACGGTTGATTGCGGACATGATTGACGAGCGAGATCGCGCCGGCGGACAGGGCGGCGGACTCATTGCCGGTTTGGGCATAGACGGCCAACGCTGCCGCCCCATTCGAGAGAATCAGATTCAAGATCGAGATAAGTAATTGTCCCCACCATGGAATGACCATACCACCTCCTCGTTAATGGCACATGCGTTTATCCAACAAGCAATCCACCTTTTTTTCGATGCGCTCTAATCTGGTCCCCGTGGCCGCCTGCATCACGCTGTAGCCAGTCATTTCCTGCTGCAGCTTCGTTTCGGTAATGGCAATCCGTTCGCTCAGCGCCCCGGCATTACTGAAATAGTAGACGACGCCTCCAAGAACCCACGCCAGAATGTTGCCGATCGCAAGGATATTATTCAGCATATTGCGATCCCAGGTGATGCCCGACAGGCCATAAACCATTAGTCACACACCCTCCGCATGTCTCCCGTCCGGCTCGTACCACTGCCACGCCGTCATGACTTTATCGACGTATTGCTGATTGGCGTAGACCGCGCCGATCCGCACGGGCCGTCCCGCATTGTAGCTCGCAATCGTATCGGGCCAGTTCTGATATTTGCGGTAGAATTTTTGGACGTGCATCATCCCGAAATTCAGGTTGACTTCCGGCACGCAGAGGCGTGGGAAATCGCCCGTGTACCCGTACTCTCTTGCTACGCCCCCCATGAGCTGCATGAGTCCCCACGAACACATTTGGCCCATGCGCTCCGTAGCCGTCAGTTTCTCCTCACTGCCCACGAGCCATTTGTAGCCAGGCTCATACCGTAAGGCGTATTCGTTGAACGAGGACTCTACAAAGCAGATGGCCTTGACGAGCCCTAATGGCAAGCTGAACGGGACCACCGCCGTAGCGAGTAAGTTCGTGAGTTGTGGTTCTTGCATCAGTAGATCCCTACGATATTGGTGGCGGTCGTGCCGGTCGATTGCACGCATCGAATGCAGATCGGAAGCAACGCCCCGGCAGGCACGCTGGCGAGCGTCACTGGGGTTGCATCCTGATCGAACAACACCACGAGAGTGCCCGTGCCGCCCACATACACGCCCCGCGTGGATGGAAACACCACGTTATCCGCCGGGGTGATGGGAAAGGCGTTGGACGCCGGACTATCGTGAATGCGTGCCCCGTTGCCGCCGCTCATTGCCAGTTCCTCATTGCCAGTTCCGTATGCTGAGGTCCAAGGCAATCGACAGGCGTTGGACCGTCATGTTAAAGGTGGGCATATTCGAGTCGAACTCTCCGCTTTGGTATTGATACATCTGTTGGGCCACCGCCCGCGTGATCCATTTATAGGGAATGCCCATCTTGTTGCAAAACGCCTGATCGCATTCGATGGGATTCTTGAAGTCGTTGACGTTGGTGGAATAGAGATAGAGCTTCCCTGCTTTCCAAATCGGAATGAACGGAACCCGCGCCAGAAACCCCTCATCGCCTTCAATCTGCGGAGCAAAATCATTCGTGCCGTCGTCGTAGCGGTAGGAGCGCACCGCCGCCAGATTCCAGACCTGTGTGTACGGCGGGAAGTTGAAATAGGTCCCTTGCGCCCCTTCCTTCTGATCCACGAAATCGTTGGTGCCGTCGTCATACCGATACCCGCGCACTGCCTGTTGGTTCCAGGCTTGCTTGTAGGGATTCTTGAGTAGATAGCCTGGTTGATCGGATGGGGCCTGTACGGCCAGCGGTAAGTCTAATTCTTGGCAGGCATAGAGATTCTGCTGACTCGCTTTGGTGAATCCAAGAAACGGAGGGTGATAGCGAAAATGCGGTTCGGTTTGAGCCGGACCGACCGGAGGATCGTAGGGATTTTCTTCAGGGGTCCATCCGAAGGATCGGCGAGAGGCCAAGGAAAAGTCGGGCCGCCAAATCATTCCCTTCGTTTTGGACAGGCGGAAATCGTCGGGCCTGTCGGCGCCCACGAGCGCCTGGCCTTTGAACGTCGCAATGGCTGCCACCCACCCGTACGGCGAGGCGACGTTGACCGTCGAGACATCGCGCACGCCGGTCGTGGCCGAGACAATGACATCAATGAGACAGCCGGAGGCATAGTTCAGATTGTCCGGCTGGGTGTTCCGCACGGTCCATCCGCTCGCCGGCACACTGTTTGTTTGATTCGGTGTGAAGGCGACGCTCGACGACGCACCGCCCCCGCAATGGACGGCCACCGCCAATTCGTCCGCCTGGGAGAGCGTGGCCGTGGCCGTGGTATCCTCGCTTTGCGTGGTGCCGCTCGCGCTGATGGTTTTATCGGATACGGAACTGGTGGCGAGCCCGGAATATTCGCGGGCAATGCAGACGGTCGACGGCGTGGTGGGTGATGTGTTTTGCGTGGCCGTGACCGTAAACGCCGTCCCGCCGGTGGTGATCGTCTGCAGATAGCCGATCGCGCACCACTCAGCGTTAGTCGCGGCCCTTCGCCAGACCCCTAACGTCACCCAGCCGGAATTCCCCTTGCTGTCGGTGAACGTGACGTTCGCCGTCGTGCTGGGTATGTTGGACGCATCCCATCCAAATGCCACGGCCACAAGGACGTTTGCAGTTGAAACACCGGCTCCAAAGGCAGCAGACGTAGCTGTATTTGTTGTTGTTGGGGTGCCATAGGCTGCGGTTTGTACGCCGGCAATCGCCATCGGTGTTGCCTCAATGCACGCCGGTCAGCGTGCGCGTTATCGTGCTGGCGCGGGCTGCAGCAGCGACCATATCGACTGCAGGCATCGCATCAGCTCCTTGTGGCTCACCGCAGCGTCGGGTTGACAGGAATCGCGGGAGCCACTTTGTCGAAAGGGACCGCCACACTCAGCCCCGATTCATTCAACGAGAGATCGCGCGCGGACACGGCGACAGCCCCCTCCTTGCCGGCGATGTCGAGCGCATAGCTCGGCTTGACGCCTGGCGCCGGCTGCAACACCATACCCGGTTGCAGAGTGGCGGCGGACTTCACGACAATGCAGTTCGGCGTGAAGCAGGCCCAGACCTGATAATCTTTCATATCCGGCTCGCCGTTACGGTCCCATTCGACGGTCGCCGCGAGCACGGGCCCAGCGGCGGTAAGGCAGGTGAGCAGTCCAGTCACGAGGAGCCATCTTAACCATGATCTTGTAGTCATCAGTGCCTCCCTTGAAAAATCCATAGTACACGACTAATCGCTGACAGAGGGTGCAGATCTGTTCGTGCCGCTTCGGTTTATGGCCTCCCGTCCAGCACCAGGGACACCAGCTCAATACGTCCCTCCATTGATCGAGCCTTTCAGTTCAAACGTGGACCCTTGCGCGACGGTCAGTGTCCCAGCCGCATTACTCGCTCCCTCCACCCAAATGGTATCGTCAAAATTGTAGCGGACACTGGCTCCATTGTCGCAGGCGGCATTGCGTGAAAGCGTGACGGAGGTATTGACAACAAATGATACTACGTAAACAGAAAGAGCGCCACGCTCAGTATTAACCACCTCATACGATTCTCCTTATGCTGTGAGCAGCCGCTTGTACCACGGGACGCCGCACGCTTTATGCTGCTTGACGAAGGCGATGGCCTTCTTATGAAACAGCAACGCGCGGTCGTCCGGTTCGCACTGATGGTGCGCCAGTTCCGCGCCACAGCGGCGGCACCGGAGCGTGCCGTTCACCTCCAAGTGTCCCATACGGCCCTCCGTTAGTCTTCTTGAATATCGACGGCGAAATCGAACGTCACGGACGCGGCGTTACAGATCGACACGTAATCCAGGTTCCCGTTCGCCCCGCCGTTTGCCAGCAACTTAATGGCGTCGTCCGGTTCCACGGCGACCCAGCCGCCCTGGCCGCCCGTTTGGGCAAAGCCCACGCTGCCCATCTGTTTGGCGGTCGCGCCCGGCGTAATTGCGCTGCCGTCATTGAAGAACGTGCAGCTAATGGCCGGAGTCGACGGGTGCTTCGCGTTCGGCGTGTTATTCATCGTTCCGCCCGTGGAGGCAGTCGAGAATCGGCGCAAGCGCAGAATCCCGCCGCCTGCCGTGCCAAAGCGCGAGGTCGGGTAGACCCCTACCACTTTGCTCGTCGGCTGGTTGGCGATGGTCAGCGACCGCACATGCGTCGTTTCCGTCCCGCCTGATCCGTTGGAGGTTTTCGACTGTTCGTTCAAACAGTAATAAAAAGGCAGATCGCTATCCCTCCTTTGGAGCGTTAATCCACGTCATGTAACTATTCATGGACGTAGTTATCTGGGTTCGACGTTTTTCCGTTAACATTGAGAAGATAGTTAACATTACGCCGATGGCCCGCGCCCCTGTAACGGACCAATTCCAGATGTGTGATTGCTTCGCTAACTTATTACTTCTCTGATTCACGCTTCCTATGGTTCCACCAAACAATCTCTGTAATTTATCTAATGGCTCTTTTTCGTTCTGCCGCGCTGCTATTCTTGGATGAATATGATCTTTCGTTTTCCCGTTTCCATGAAGATCAATAGAACATTCACCATCAAGAAAACCGGCAGCCCAATATAATTCTTTCACTGGAGGAGAGCATTGAGATGGGTTGTTCCATGCTCTAATCGAGACCGCTCCTCTCTTAGACCCACCCATCTCACAATCCTCCTCTCACATACGCTTCCGGGATTTCCGGAAGCGGCAACCCACCATAGGTTTCAAAACATTCGTCACAGAGAAACAGCACACAGGGAATGTTGGTCGTCACATAGCCACGGGGCTCGCCGCAGTTCACGCAAAAGATCGGCTCCAACTTCGTGCAGAAATCTGGCGTGGGCGGCTTCCACCAGGTTTCCCCTTTGGGATCACGCAAGCGGCTATCGGGGACCGTGAGGCTCATCGGCTCGTTCCCACCGGCTTGACCTCGAAGTGCGGGGTATGCCGGTCCTTGATAATGTCCATCGTGCGCGGAATCTGCGCCGTCTGGGACGCCGCAAACGCTTCAATGGCGGCGGTGATCTGCGGCGTCATCTTCCCGCCGGACTTGTTCAGCATTTCTTGAATCATGGCGCGGCCTGCCGGAATGTTCCAGGCGATGGACAGATCGCGAGCCATGCGTCCGGCTCCGCTCAAGGCGTAGGTGCCGGCGGCAGCGCCGAGGGCACCCGTCACACCGGCTTCATGCGCGCCTATACTCCCCGCTCCCATCATGGCGGCAATCAAGGGGTTCACTCGGCTACTGCCTGTGGCCTGTCCTGTTCCAGGTCCAATGCCGGGCAATTCATTGATTTTTCCAAGTCGCGTCAAAATATCCTGCCGTTCCTTTTCATCGAACGCCTGCTTGAAGAACTTCCCTAAGTTGTCGTTGTCGTCTTTCAGCATGTTCATCAGCCTATTGACGCTTAACTGCTCGGTCTCGCCGACGCCCTTTTTCACAAACACTTTCGCTGCCTCGCCAATATCTTCCAACGTGGCCTCCCGCTTAAAGGACTCTCTGGCCCGCTTCAGAATCGGCGACGCATCTAAATCCCTCGCGTATCCTCCGAACAACTGACTATAATTCCTCACGTTTGTCGATCCACCGACGTGCTCCTCGCCTCTTCGTGCGGCCCGAAGCCGTTCTCCGAGCGTGTGCATCGCGGTCTGAAAGCGGGACGCCTGCAATCCACCGGCCCCTGGACGCATTTCAATGGTGTATCGGCCAAGATCTTCCGGATAGAAGGGATCTTCTGGCTTGACGAGGCGTTCTTCTTTGAACAGGCTTTTGACTTCTTTCGCCGATTCTCCTGAATGTCGAAAGAGAGGCCGATCTGAGGGCAGCTCAGATTCAATTCTCTGCAATATTTTGTCCGCTGCCTCTTTTGCGTGCGGCATGGGAATTAATTCGTTGCCGACACGGGAGAACAATTCCTCCGAGGAGGTCCACGGCTGATACTGTTTCTGCATCAGGCGAATATCTGCCTTTCCTACTTGTTGCAACGTCTCCGCCCCGCGCGAGGTCGTCCCGAACTTCGGCCACAACTTCGTCACATTCGTGATACCCCGCAGCGACGGCGGGACCAACGCTTGCGCGGCATAGCCGTAGATGCTCGGCTGCGTGAGGTTGATCGCGTTGTTGAAGGCTTCCCCGGCCATCCCGCCCACTATCGGCCCCAACCACGGCCCCAATATGGCCGTGGCGGCGATCGCACCGACTGTCGGCGCAATCGACGGCGCCACCGCGCGGCCCACCTTCTGCATGCCGACCCAGTCGGTAGACTGGTCAATCTCCTTCAGGGCCTCGCGCAACGACTCGGCCATTACTGCCTCTTCTTCCGTCGTGCAATGAAGGCATCGGTAATCTTATTAGCCAGAGCCGCATCGCCCACCACGGACAACACGCCGGTCCGCAATTCATCATCGGTGCGCTTCCCGGCATTCCACTCATTGTAGAACGCGTCGAACTGCGCTTGCTGCTCTTTCGGCAGCGCGTCATAGAACTCTACCATCGTCTGAGGCTCCTCCGCTTTCGGTTTGCCGATGGTCGATTTCTTGAGAATGGGCGACTCGGCTTGAGGACCGCTCAATGCCGGTTTGACGCCAGGCAGCAACAGCCGCTCAAAGTCTTGTCTCCCAGTGGTCGATTCATACTGATGCTGATAGCTCTTGAGCTGCCCGCCCGCCAATTCCATGTAGGTCTGAATCGCGCCTTTCAACTGCTGCGGCGAGCCGACCGCTAACACCGATTGCGCGTTCGCTTCGCGGTCGCCAAACGCCGTCGCGCCGCCCAGGATCGCCTTCGTGATTTCATCGGCCCACACCTTGCGCGCCGCGTCAAAATTGGTAATCGCGGGGTTGCCGGTTTGCGTGGACCAGAAGTTCGACCACTTATTGAACTCCCGAATGTCTCCGCTGTTCATGGCATCTACGAGCTTGAGCAAGGTTTTCCCGTGCTCAATGATGGTGCTGAACGAGCGCACGGCGCGGCCCTCCTGACTGCCTGGCATGAACGCGAGTTCGGCCTTCTTGCGAGCAGCAAAGTCGATGCGATTTTGAGCGAGTGATGGCCGCGTCCCGACGTTTCCAGCAGGGGAGGCGACCGGGCCGGCGGATTGGCCCACGCCAGGAACTTCCAATGCGCCAGCCACCGGAGGTCCGCCGCTCATCGCTTGCTGTAGCATCTGATTGAAGAGCTGTTGATTCGCCCGTGCAATGGGATCGTACCCATCGAGTCCAGGAGGTTTGATTTGACCGCCGCTTTCGATGTAGTTCTGCACCCAGCCCTGCATCTGTTGGGGGGTTATGACCACCGCCGGCCCGCCGGCCCTCGCCATCCCGATCGTGTTGAGGTACTTGAGGGCCGCTTGCCCTTGTGGGCTCTGCTCGCCATACTGCATCAC
>JAEHJW020006976.1_pt1 | contig 35282 bp, 38 predicted proteins | sample 9271431 | NCBI WGS metagenome assembly JAEHJW02 | reverse complement strand
TGCCTTCCATTGAACACCATCATCGTTGCCCCGACAAGCTCGATCCCGTAGTGGTACCCGACCTTCCGCCAGCCGTTCGTCTCGACATGGTACCGGCAGATGGCGTCCCAATTCTTCGCCGGACCGTCCGGAGTGAAACTGTGGTGGATCACAATGTATTCGGGTTTGTTCATGTTATATCCATGTCGTTTGATATGACGGTTGATAGCAATTCACGCGGTAAATAATCCCCCGATACATCTCGGCGGCATAGGACTGTTGCATATATTCATAATAAACAGGAGCGTTACATTCGAGGTTCCCGAATCCGGATACTTCGATTACGGAAGGGCGTCCAACGTACGATATAAGATAGTTGTTCAAATCGTGGCTTACCCCTGCATCCCACTTACGGATCAAGGATCCACTTGTCGTTGTTCTTGGAGACTGAGGGTTCGTTATGTCCACCAGAACAAATTGAAGCCCTCCGCGGATTTGCGTGTTCGATACATACCTGACCCTGTTCACTCCCACCATGATTCCGTCAAACTCCCCCCCGAAAACCGTATGCCCCAAGCTGGCGAACACAACGTTCGGATCCACAAAAAAGGGCTCCGCGACAACGTATGCGGTGCTCATGTCATATTTGTACGTCCACCTGTACGCTACGTTCCGATATGACCATCCCGGCCCATACGACGATGCTTGGAACGAAAGCATGAAGTGGACATAACTGTTCGTACTGTAACCGCCATATTTGAATCCAGCGGCGGGTGTGTGGGGTCCGTACATCAAATTCCCGAGAGACGCAACGCTGACTTCGCCTGATACGTTGAGGTTCGTCGATACCACCTTGTACGCGGCATTGAAAGATCCCGCCGTACCGCACGACGGATAGAACACGGCGGTCCCACCAGTGACAAGATTGATCGCGGCAACGGACGCCCCGCCCGACGCGTCCAACGCCCCTCCGCGATAGCATGATGTAGATATGGTCATCGTCCCGATAACGGTTAGACTTCCAGACCAGCACACACCCCTTATCTGGAGTTCTGCCGTCCCATAGTTGGTGAAGAACGCGGTGAACGGTCTGTCGTTATTCTTTCCCGCCGAGATCCCGTACATCCCCGATCCCGGACAAGTGATCGAATTTTGAGCCGTGACGATCCCTCTTCCGTCAACAAATTGCGCTACAATCGCCCCGGTTCCGAAATGTTGGAATGTGCTGAACCGATAACCGTCTGCCGTCCATTTTCTTGTGTCCCCAAAAACCCACCCGGTATTTGCAAGCGTGACCGGCCCCATCAAAATGCGAAGCTTCTGCCAATCGTACTGAGGCACCCCGACCGCCGAGAACACCGAGTAATACGTCTTCGGAGAGGGGAGATCATAGTCCGAATATGCCACGGCGGACAGGGCGTACGCCCCGAATTGCGGGGCTTGGAACGAGCCGAAGGGCTCCGGGCTGTTGTGAAATAGAACCTCCGGATTCACGGTTCCGGAAAGCGACGTGTACCGGTACCACATTTTGTACGTTTTCAGATGAGCCGAGTTCGATAATGCCTTCACGGTACATTCCATGAAGTGCATCGTCGTCCCATCAGAGAGCGTCTTCGGCCTTTCGAGAACCTCCATGCTCGTGACGTTTGGCGCGAAGTAGGACCGCTTCGGGATAAAGCCGGAGTCCGTTGGCCTGATCGATCCGCCGGTCCATCCGTCAAGAACAGCGGCGTTGTCATGTTCGACCGCGTTGAACGTGTAACTCTCGTCCCCATGGTCCCGCACGGAATGGACACGGAAAAGCTTCGCATCCCATCCTGTCGTCCCGTGCGACACGTCGATAACATCCCCGGGCTCAATCCCACTACCCTCAGCGTTCACGCGCATCTCAAGATTCGTCCCGAGTTCCGATTGCCGGGCAAGCGTGGCCGCAAGGCGGTTCGCCTGATCCCTCTTCGTGAGCCCGTACGCGGAAATCGTGTGTTCGATCAAGTTCCCCGTGATCGGAGATGTCACGTCGAAGACGGCATCGGAGACAGCGTAGTTTTCGATGGCATCGATGTACCGGACGCGGATCCTCGTCGGGCGGTCCATGACGGGGGCCTGAGCAACCTTCAAGGACCCCTCGACGATGCTCTTCTCATCGAAGTGCTTTATCGACGACGCGACGGCATCGACCTTGAACTTGTATTGCCCGTCGATGAACGTCAGGAATCCGCGCACATGGGAGCCGAGATCCCTCACCACATCGATCGCAGGGCGTCCCTCGTTGGCGAAGAAGTTGGACTCGAACCGGGGCATCGCCGTGTTCGACAGCGTGTAGACGATCTCAACCGGGAAGAGAGGGTAGTCCATCTTCCCGAACGCCATCGTCGCCACGCCTCCGATAACATCGATGACGGCAGATCCACCCCATGAGGATACGAGGTACGCCGTCGTAGTGATCGTTCCGGTCTCGACGAGCGTTTCGCTCCCGCACCTGATTTCGATTGACCGGGCAAGATACTGATACGTCGTCCGGTGAATAAAGTCCGGATCGTACCACCATGACGCGTACCCTTCCCGCCCGGGCAGGAACACGGACCCCGTGTTGAAGTCCAACGACCCGACGACGACCCCCGCGCCAAGAGCCCCGCTGACCGAGGTGATCGCGCCGTTTATCGAATCGACAGCCGTGGCGTATTGAGCCGTCACGTTGTAGCCTTCCGCATCGGCTACCGACCAATTCATATCGAAGTAGCACGAGCCCGGGCGGACAGGAGCCCGCGTTCCGAACGGCGTAGGTTGACTCTTCGTGGGGCCGATTGTCGCCAACGACCATCCGGTCGGAGGGAACGTCGCCGCGAACTGTGCGGACGGAATGTTCCTCGTCTCAACGCGCTCCGTGATCGTGTTCGAGATGTACGACACGCTTCCGACAGCATAGGACGCGACGTTCGCAAACGTCGATTGCACGAGTTTCGACGACGGCAAGCCGAATCCGTACCGCCGGTCCTCCGTGAGAACGTCCCACATGTGGAACGCCGCGTTCTGATTCCAGAACCGGGACCCCGGATTGTAGGACGACGGAAGGAAGCTCGACGCGGGATCGTACGTCTTCATTCCCCGGATCGTCCAATTTACTGTGGGGACCGATTGCCACAAGCCGTGCTGGTAGATGAGCTTGATGTATGACATCGCCGTCATCGGGTACCGGTCAACGAACGCCCCGTCAACGGAGTTCACGCCACGAAAATAGTCCTGCGAGTTCTGTCCCGTGCGCCACTCGAAGGTGAAATAATTCTTGTATGGCGTGTCAAGGTACCCGGAGTTCGTCCCGATCTTCGCAAGGTCCCACACGAGTTGATCGTTGAACCACATTTGCTCGAAGGCGTCGATCTCGCCTTCCGCGATTCCGTGGACCATGTGAAGATTCGCGTTCGACGGCCCATCAGTGACGACGTATACGAGGTTTCCGCCGACGCGTTGCCGACCGTAAACGAGGGGGATGACCGCCAGAGAGGTTCGCGTGTTCGCCCGGAGACCTTGAGCCGCCCTCGCCGCATCTTCGAGGGCCTTCTTCATCTCGCGCCGTTGCACGGCGGCAGAATACAACCCGCCGCCGACCATTATGGTGATCCCGGCGGAGATCAGATACGGGTTTCCGCCCGTGAGAACGCCCGCGACAACGAGAGCGGCCCCTACGATCTGAGAGAAGACCCCGCCGCCTTTACCCAAGATGCGCACCCCCACGGAACGTGTACCCCGACCGGATCAGCACGGTGGTCCTCACCATGATCGTCGATCCATCATTCTTCACGTAGACGACGCGCTCTTCATCCACCGCGACGCACAGGGTAAGGACGGTCCTCCCGTTCCCGCTCTCGAAAACGAGAATGTCCCCGCCCCGGACATCGTTGACGTTCGAGAACATGGACCATTCGCCCGGATTCTCAGACCGCCATTCCTCGATCATCTCCATGCACGAGGAATATCTTCTCCCCGTCATGCTTGATGCGGATACCGTCCCCACCATACCTCCGCGCTGTCGATCTTCCCGATGTGCCGGAATCCACGGAACCGGTCCGTGTTCCCGAGTTCCATGCACCGCTCGTATGTCCGATTGCAGATGGAAGAAGCCCCCGTGTATTGACACCCCGGCGTAGTGGACTTGAACGTCCAGTTGCACGTCATCCCGTACATGCTTCGGGGGATCGGCGTTTCCCACCGCGCAAAGTCGTTCCGAAGCTCGAACGCGACATCGCACTCCGTCTTCTTGTCCTCAAGGTAAACAGCGTCGATCTCGCCTTGGAACGAGACGATTGGAGCCGTAAACGAGTTCGGAGAGGTCCACGAGGATCTTCGGATGATCGCCGTCTTCCCCTGTACCCGCTCGTTCAGGATGATCGAGATGAGGGACCTATCGACGCCCGAAGCGGAAACGTTGACGGACATCGGAGCCGCATCGTGTTGCTTCTGGACGGGGCTCACGGCGATTGGAAATGGAGCATACGTGTTCGCATTATAGAAAACGTGCCGGTCCGCATTCGTCAGATAGATGTTCGACGACAAGTTGAACTCGAAGAGGTTGAAGACCTTCGCCGTGTCCGTCATGAGTCCGGATAATCCTCCATGGTCTCTCGAAGCGTCATGTCAACCGACCCGATCAGGATGGCACCTATCGATGGAGAGAACGGACTCGCCGCCCGGACTATCGGGAGGAAATATCCATCAGTGTAGTTGCACCACACGACTGACCCGGACGTGACCGCCGACCGGAATGAAAGGATGTCGAATCCGTTTTGCGCGGCCCCGGGCAGAATATCGTAATCGACGCCTTGCGCCATCTCGGAAGAGTTCACGAACGTCGCGTGGAACGCGTACCCCGTCGCCGGGAAAACCCAAGTTCGCTGATATCCGTCGCCCTCTCCGATCCTCACGTGAGCGCGAGACGTTATGACGGGCTCCCGGAAGAAGAAGGACGACAGCGGGCCATCGATCCCGTTGAAGAAGTTCCGAAGGGCATTCATGACGGAGTTTGGCTTGTTCGTCCACGTGACGTTCCATTCGCGCTTCGGGAATTGCCACATGGACATCCGGTGCTCGACGCCATGCACACGCCCGCGCTGGATCCGCCATTCCTCGAACGGTTCAATCGGGTGCGAAGGCACGATGTCAAGAACCGGCTTGTACGTCATCAGAAGATGAACTCCATGAGCGCCGCCGGGACGGTCACGACGATGCCGCCGAGAACCGTCGCCACGAAATCGTATACGTCTGAATACCCCTTCGATGCGTCAATGGTCTCCTTGATCGCCCCCGCGAAGAGCGCGACGACGACGCCGACGAACGAGGATGCGTACGCCCCGAGGACGCATATCGACAACGACGACAGGACGACCCCCGCGATGAAGTGTTGCATCTTGTCGATGGGGACCCTGTTGAGAGGATTCATGCCTTGTCTCCCGTCATCGGGTCAAATCCCCCGAAGGTATGCCCGGGGAGATCGACCTCTTCGACGGTGCCCCCGACAGGAGTTGCCGTCTCCATGTCCATCATCACCCGGGTCCCGTCCAACAGTTGGACACGCTTTTGGGCTATCTTCTCGTAAATCAAGGGGAAGTTCGCCTTGACCTCGTTCAAGCCGACGCCGAGGAACTGCGGCCTCGTGCGGGCGTCATCCACGAGATGGTCCGGGATGATGGCGGACCATATTGGCCTTCCATCCCCGGAATCCTCCGTGACGCAGATGGCGTGCTCCGAGAAGTGCCCTCCGATCCCCGGACGGGCAAGCGGCCCCGTGAACCGGCGAACGATGATTTGGGGATTCGCCCGAAAGAATATCAGCTTCATGACCGCCCTCCCGTTATTTTCGAGATTTGACTGTCGGTGAATGGGAATGAATATGCCATCAGGTGTTTTATGTGCCCGGCAAGCGGAACGGTAAGGTTGCTCGGCTGATAGTTCCCGACGACAAACCGGGACCCGATCTCGAAGGTCCCCGCCCATGCAGGCTTTGTGACGGTACCGTCAACAGCAAAGTGGCAGTACCCGACACCCCATTTTACCCCAGCCCCGATCATCCTCCTTGGCGTTATATACGGCCCCCACGCGGCATTGACTCCATCGTACACGTTGAACATATTCGCGCTGAAATATATTTCATCCGCCTGTCCGTCGTTCATGTTCAACAGGACAAATTCATACCCGGCGCGGGCCTCACTATCGACTATCGCAAAGAAAGACCCCGCAACAGGATAGAAGTTCAAGCTCGACGTTCCGTAAAGAAGGTCAGCGTTCCTCGTGACGACCGCGTTCGTCGTCGGGATGTACGACGACGCATACGCGGCTTTCTCAAGTTGAACACCCCACACAAGAACGCTCTTCGAGGTTCCGGCCCATCCTACCGTCCCGGGCGTGTCGGTCAAACTTATCAAAAGTTGCAAGGCGTTGTTCGACTGAACAACCGTAGTCATTTCGATCTTCGACCAAAGGTACCCGGCGGCGGTCTGGTATCTGCTTATCCTTGCGTCGGAGCACGACCACACGTTGAAAATGTCTTTCGTCGTCGCCATCGTCTTCAAGTTGAAATGTGCCCCTGAATGATGCGCACCAGCGGTTCCTAGCATCCGCACGTGAAGGCCGAATCCGGACATCGGCATCGTGTAGAAAGAGACGGTGTAGATGTCTCCGGGAGTTGCGCTTGCCGCAAACGTCTGGATTATGTAGTGCGCGTCGGTCACGCTTGTTTCCCAAAGCATTGTGGTATTCCCGTTCATAGGAGACGGGTATCCGTGCGCCCCATACGATGCTGTCGCCATGTACGTTGACCACGGAGAAATCGTTTGGTCTCCCGATTGCAGACATAAGTTCGTTCGTTGTCCCTCTATGAGAACGCCCTTCGGGGAATACGCCACGGCAGTTGTCGTCTTGTATGGCGCGGAGGGACCGCTCCCGGAATAAAAAACTTCCTCCACTTGCACGCCCCACACATGAACACCATCGACCCCCGGAACTGCCCCGGTCATGTCGATTGCGCCGGAAGTGTTCGACAGCCATAAATATAGAAAATCGTTCGAGAAGTTTGATCCCGGAGCGTACCGATACTCGAAGGAATATCTCCCCCATCCATTGCCGACGTTCGTTGCTATGTGGTATGACGCGACCCCTGACCCCTCGGAACCTATGGAAATGTTCTCGACGTTGAATCGCCCGATTGCCGCCGATCCTGCCTTCGTCACGGCGTACGGGATGATGAACTTGACCCCTCCGTATTTCGCATAGAACGACACCCTGTAATCCTTGGAGTAGACCATGTAGTTATTGAAAAGATATTGATATGGGCCTTGAGACCCGGCTGAATTTGTGCAAATGATCTTACATGCCGTCATCGTGCCGTCCGGAGCGGCGGTCGAAGATCCTTGAATAGTGTTCCCGACGTTGTACCACGGGACCGTTCCGACCTCGTTCGACCTCATCAAATGATTATGGATGTACCTCCCGTCCTCTCTGGCGAAACCCGACACAACCTCTTCGACCAATGCGGTATCGGGATTGAACCTCGTAGCAATCGTCGCCCTGCTGAACGTGAGAGATCCGACACCGTACTCCATGCGCATGAGATCCGAAGAGTTCACGCCGACGAGAGGGACAAGGAGAGAAGGTCCGTACATCACTCGACCTCCACCGTCAGGAAGGGCTCATCCGTGATCGAAGCGATCCCCGCGCCGGTCAAGAAGTTCACGTAGTCTCCACCGATGGCATCCATGCTGATCCGGGCTCCGTTCGCCGGAGGAATCCGGAAGACCAGCATGTCTGTCCACCATGCGGTCGATCCCGGGATGGTGTCGTAGTCCGGCCCCCGGAATACCTCGACCCCTCCGACGTAAACGGTCAGGAAGTCCCAATCAACGACGGGAAGGTCGTACGCCCGGGAAATCCCGTTCCCTATCCCGACTGTGACATCTATCGCGCTCATGCAACTCTCGTCATCGTGGCCATCTTGGAAGCAGGGACGATAACGTTCCACATCACGAGATTCTTTATGTGTCCGTACAACTGTGACGCGCCGGTTCCGTATCCACCTATTGCGATGTTCGTTCCCGACCCGAAGGACCCGTCGAAAACGTTCGTATAGAGGCTCGTACAATACATCCGCTGGTACCCGTTCCCCCACGATGCCGACATCCTTCTCGTCCTGTCGGAACTGAGCCACATCGCGTATTGCACAAGATTGGATCCGTCGTACGACGCCATGGTCCCAAAATTATGACGATATATCGGGGACACGCCCCCACTATCATCGAACGACAAGGCATGCCCTTGCCCGGAAACCGTCCCTTCGATTTGCGTGTCCGCTTGCATGAACAATGACCCGAGAGCAGGATTGACATTCCCGCTCGTTTGTACCGTCAAGGTGTCCGCGTTCCTCGTCACCGACGCATTCGACGTGACAATGTACGACGAAGGGAACAGACCGGCCTCAAGTTGAGCACCCCACGTGTAGTGCCCTGAAACCCCGTCTCCCGCGTACGAGTATGCGCCGTCGCCAGTGACGACGTTGAAAGCGACGTATGGCGTCGCTCCGCCTGTACCGGATGCCCCGAGTATGCCGATCCGGAACCACCCCGACCCTACGTTCTGGATGGTCGGATAGGCCGATCCGATGGAACTTCCGATGACGCCCGTTTCGAGATTGAAGTATGCCCCGAATACCACACTCGCCTTGTTGACCATTTGCAGGAGACACCAATCCCGCCCGGCCTTCTTTTTGGCGTACACGGAGAGAAGGAAGTCCGTGGAATCTGCGAGTGCTATATATTGATACGTGTAATGGCTTCCGGTAGTCCCGTCCTCAATGATTTGATCCGCGTTCACCGTCCCATCAGGGGAATAGGCCACATTCGCCATGCCCGCCGTGACGAGGTTCGATTTGAGCCATGAGGCGTCATCGAACTCCATGGACCGCAAGCACAGATTGGTCCGTTGCCCCTCGAACAACATCCCCAACGGCGCTACGCCCATCCCGGAAAGCGTTCTCGTGTACGGGGTGATCGTGTTCGTGACCGTCATTTGCGCGCCCCATATCGCAAGCTGGCACGATGCGGTGCTCCCCACTATCTGCAAGCCCAAGCCCGGGATGCTCGAAGGGATCGGGGTCCCCGGATACGTGACCGAAAGCCGGGTCCACGTCGCCGTGTTCACGCCCATGTCTTTCAGCATGACGCTACACGTCGTATAGGGGATGATGAATCTCGCGTCCCCGAAACTTCCCGCCGACATCTGCTTTACGAATATCGATGCCGTCAACGGAGCCCCAATGGGCCACGCGCCCTCCGGCATCGTGCGATACGGGAATGAAGCCGACGCGAGACTGTTGATCTGCCACACTTGCGCGATGCTCCGTCCGTCCGGAGCGTCCGTCGTCCCGACCATGTAGATCGACGTGGTTTTGTACCAGACGGATTGAGTGAAGTCCTCGCTGAACGAGAATACGTTCCGGAAATCCCGATTATCCTCACGCGCCACGCCGGAAGCAACGTACTCCACGAGCCCCGTGACAGGATTCACCCTTGTCGCAACCGTCGCCCTCGTGAACGACGGAGACCCGTACCCCTTCTCCATGGTCAACAGGGAGGTAGACCCCGACCCCACAAGGGGGAACATCATGAGGATGTCTTGGTCCACGTCAGGTGCCTCTTCCCGCGTTTCCGCGAACGTGTAGATGGTGTCCCGGTTTTCCCCCGCCGCCGCATACCGGGACTCGTACCTGTCCGTTATGGAAACGACCGGATGATATTGCCCGTCCGTGTAGTCCGTGGTGATCTCCGAGTTCGCCGCAGGGGGGACACGGAACACGAGAAGATCGAGCCCCGCTTGTCCCGCGTCCTCGACGAAATCGTAGTCCGGGCCTTGGAAAACCTCCGTGCTGTTGACGCGTACCGTCCGATATGAGGCCGAGGACACCGGGAAGAGCCATACGCGACGGGCTCCATTCCCGATCCCCACTCTCAGCCGGTTCCGGCACGTCATGGGCTCCCGAAAGAAGAATGAATCTGCCCCGCCGCGCACCCTCGAATAAAATTCCCGCATCCATTCGTGTTCCGCCCGAGCCCTCCGGTCGAACCGAACGTCCCACTCCCTGAACGGAGCCGTAGAGAACGCTGTCCGGAAGTCCTTCCCGTCGTCCATCGTGAGAACGACGACCGGCCAATTCTCTACCTCCTTCATCGATTCCGATGGAACGAGGTCGAATAGTTCCTTCCCCATCAGGTCGCATACCTTTTCACGGCATCGCGCATCGATAATGCGTTCCGGAGTTCATCGCGCACGATCCCGGTAAAGAACGCCCGGCGGGACGCTATCAGCCGGTCGAAGTCTTGAGCATCCGCCGAGACGATCTGGAAATTGATGTTCGTGTCCCCGCGCCCCCCGGAGAGCGTGACAGGTACCGAGCCCCCCTTGAGGGGGATGACGGCTTCGGGGCCGGATCCTTCCCCGACAAGTCCGAGCGTAGGACGGTTCACGACCCCACCACCAGCGAATGCCTTGATGGGAGTCCATCCCCCACGGTAAATTCCGCCTTCCGCCGTATAAATTACTCCGGGGGCAACCTCTGTCCCCGGCATGTGTTCCGGACCGACGCCCGGAGCCCCGCCGAAAGCTGATGCGATCCCCACGAACCCCTTGAGCAGGGACATGAGCCCGCCGGAGGCTTCCGCGCCCGCCTTGATCCCTTGCATCTTCGTGAGACCGAGAAGCCAATCCGCTACCATCTGCGATACGTACTTCGCCGCCCCGCGTGCGATGGACGAGTAAACGCTCATGACGAAATCCTTGAACGATGTCAGCTTCCCGGTCATGGCGTTGAAGAAGAGGTCGTCGAAGTTCTGAGTGATCCCGGACCATATCGCCGCGGACATCTCGCGCATCCGGGCCGAGTGCTCCCGGTAATCGTCTTCGAGCTTTTTCAAGTGAGCCCTTTGTCCGGCCTCGACCTTCATTTCGAGTTGAGAAAGCCTTTCCATTTCCTGTTCCCACCCGGGCGGATGGATCTCGTGAAGCTTCATCATCGATTCGCGGATCTTGAGGACGAGTTCCTCGTACTGCGAAGAGATGACTTCCTTCGCCGCCGTGAGTTCGCGGGCGGTCTTCTCCCCGAATGTCTCCAACGTCGCGGGAGCCGGTTCCGCCATCTTTCGTCTCAGCGCGGCGAAAGCCTTCTCCGCGTCCCTCGCGGACGCTTGAGCATCGGACAGGGCCTTGTAGGACTTCTCCAACCGCTCAAGAGACTCCGCTTCCTCAGACGCCGTTTTCATCATCGCATCGTGCTTGTCACGTTCCGTCTTGATGATGTCCACGTTCGCCTTGTCGCGGATTTCGAGTTCCTTCTGCTTCATCTTCTCTATCGCAAGGAGCGTGTGCTCCCGAATCGCCCGCTCCGCATCGGCTTGCTTGATGTGCCCTTCTCTCAGACCGTCCTCGATGGACTTCGTTTTCTTGACGTACTCTTCCGCGATTTCCGTGTTTGCCTTCGCAATCTCAGGCCCGATGCGTTCCCGGATGAAATCGATCCTTTCGTCGAACGCCCTCTTCTCGATCTCCGCCAGCTTCGTCGCGCTCGTCATCGCGTACGTCTCGCGGTCAACCTCGAACTTCCTTTGCGCAAGGAGAAGGTCGTCGAAGAGCTTAAGCCGGGCCTTCTTCTGATCCTCCGTCTCTTTCTTCGGAGCCCCGGGGAGCTTGAGCATGCCCTCCCACATCTTCGCCGCTTCTTTCGTGAGAGCCCCGCCAGCCCTCGGGGTGAGCCCTTCCTCCCCAATGATGTCAGCGGCCCCGGCCCCCTCCACGGGGGGAGCGAAGCCCTTTTGGGCCGCAATGATCTCCTTCCACTTGTCAACTATCCAACCCATCCCCGAGGCAATACCACTGATGACCTTCCATGCTCCCGTTGCCGCGTCCTTCACGGCATCCCATCCGAGGGCGAGAAGATCCACGATGACGAGGGCATCTTTCGTGAGCCCGTTCTGATCGAGAAGGGCATCATTGATCTTCTTCACGAACGCCGTAATGTCCTCGTACGCCTTGGCAAAGCCCTCCCGCAGGATCTTCTTGGAAATGGTCTCCATGGAGGATGCTTGAGCGGACAAGGTTTGCTCGATCTTCTTCGCCCCGACCTCGTACCCGGACAGATGTTTCATGATGTTTTCGAGAAGCGTCCCTTGCTCCCGCCACATGGGGATCATGACCTTCGCGTTTACCCCGGCGGCTTCCAGCTTCTTCACGAGCATCGCCCCGTGAGTGTCCATCCCGGACATGAGGGCGCGGATCTCTTGGTATGCTTGGATCTGGAAGTTCTGGCCCTTCGTCATGAGCTTGATCGTGTTGCCGAACGCGACGAACTGATCTTGAGCCTTCTTCGTGGAAAGGTCGATCCCCATTCCGAACGTGACCATGGAATCGGCCAGCATGAGAAGCTCGTCGCCGGTCCCGACAAACGCCCGGTCAAGCTCGTACACCTTGTCCACCACAGCCCCGGCAGATGCGAACAACTTGTCGAAGTTCGCCCCCGGTTGCATCGCCGCAGACGCCATGGAAGCTTGCGCAAGCCGAAGATCATCGATGCTCTTGATCCCGGCCTTTATCGTGTCGTACCCCGCCCGCACGGTCCGGAGGAATGCGTCATACGCCATCTGGCCGGTGAACATCGCCCCGGCCATAGAGAGGAATCCGCCCTTGCTCTTCTCGATTCCGTCCGTGAGTTTGGACAAATTCCTCTCACCAGATGTGAAGTCGAGATTGCCGAGGGCGGTCGCCACGTTTTTCAGCGCGGCGGTCGCCTCGTCACGGGCCTTGATGAGGATTTCGACCTGATTCGTGGTCAATGACCTCTCCGCTTGGCGTCCATGGCTTCTTCGTGCGCACCGTCAATCGCCACTTCGATGTCGAACAACAGCGCGTCAAGCCGTCCCGAAATCAGGTCCGAGGGCCGTACTCCATAACGTCGGGAGATGGCGTCAAGGAGGACGCCGAAACGTCGGGGGAATCCGTACCGGCCAAAGGGACCGGCCCGTCCCCCCTTGAGATGAACTGCGAGTGGAGACCCACGATTTCATTGATGTCTTCGACCGAGAGGTCCGCAAGGTCGATTTCGTTTTCCCCGGGTCCCACCGCAGGAGACACGAGGATGACCTTGATGAGATCGAGAGCCCTCCCGAACGTGTCGTCGTCCGTCACCGCGTCGATCCCCGGGATGGCGAGACCTTTCTCCCTGAGAGCCCCCGGGGACATGAGACGGATCTCCACTTCGAGGCCGGACTTCAACGTCTTCTTCTTCCTGCGATTCTCTTTCCACTCTTGAACGTTCATGTTCCCTCCCTATTGGATGTATGCCCGGGGCACGGACTCGAACCGTTGAAGCCCTTGCTGGCCATGCCGAGGGCTCCCGAGTGCCGGAGAAGGACGTAAACGGCTACCGTGTGTCCCGCCACACCTGACCCCGGAGACCGTTAATACGTCGAGAGCGTGTTCTGCAAGGTGATCGCCACGATGAGCCCGCTCGTCGAGGAATACATGGCGTCACCCGTCACGGCCACCTGTACGATCCCCGGTCCGGAAACCCCGAGGGGATGCGCCGTGAACTTGAACCGGGGAATGTCGATCAGCAGATACTCGTTCACCCCCGAAGAGATCGACGTGACCCCCGCCGCGAACATGAAGAGCCGCCCCTCAGTCTCGGACTTCACGCGGGTCCACGTGTCGATGGCGATGTCCACGGTCCCCGAAATCCGCCCGAAATCGCGGAAGCCGTCGCGGAAGAAATACTGATACTGCTTCGATGCGGCAAGGCGCGTCTGCTGGCCGATCCGGTTGTCGAACCGGAAGGTAATGTCGCTCCACTTCTGGTCCGCCGCCCCGAAGAGCGAGAGCGAGATGGACGACCACGGGAACGGGCGTACCACGCCGGTCCCGTACCCCGCAGGAACGAGCTTCGTCGTCACATCCGTTCCCTTCCCGACGATGATGTAGTTCGCCCGGAGCCATCCGCCCGCCGCCGCCGAGAACTCCAACCCGTTGATGAAACAGTCGGTGAGCTTGTAGACGGTGTTCACGCCCGTTTCTCCCTGATCGAGGTAGAACGAGAACGGAGGGAGGGACGCAAGCGTGTCGAAGGTCGTCGTTTGGGGCTTGAACTGATGCGTGAAGCCCGACCCGACCGCCGCGACGGAGTAGACCCCCATCGCCCCGCGCAGGAAGTGTCCTCCGACGAGGGGATGGAACGGGTGCTCGATGTTCCCGTTCACCAGTTGTAGCCCTATCGTCGGGTCCGGCGCGTCGTACCTCCCGGTGATCGAATCATCGATCAGTTCCGAGAAGTTATAGTTGAAATCGTGCTTTGCGAACGGGACGTTGAAAAACGAGTTCGGCGCACTCGTCCCGTCGAAAGAGTTCTGCTTCGTGATCCCGAGGATCGCGTTGCTTCCGAATCCCGGCATGGCTGTTCCCTCCTATGCCCGCATGATGACGTTCATTTCGATGATCGCGGCGGCAAAGTATCCAGTATCCACGGGAGCGGAATCAAAATCGATCCCCACGAGTTGCGACACCAATAGGATCCCGCCCATCGTCCTGTCCGCCGAAAGAAGATTTCGGACCGCCATGACAAGCTCGTTCCGCTTTCTCACGGCTTCCCTCATCCCATCGGGAGAGAAGGAAACGCACGTCAGGTGGTACCGCAACGTCGTGAGATAGGGCTCCGGGCTTCCCATGACATCCTCGACAGCACTCTCCGAATCGAGTCTCACACCGACCTCATCCCTATCGGACAACCCGAACTCCGAAGGTTCCGCGACGACCTCCGCAGTATCGAGCCCGTTGTCCAAGTAGGAGACGATTCCGTCAGTCATTGTGTCGTACGGTGTCATCCCATGACCTCAAGGTATTTACTCACCGTTTGAAGCACGATCTTCGAGACAACACTCTCAGGAGGGAGAATCGGTCTCGCCGGATAACCCGGATGCTTGACGTGCCGTACGACCATGAATCCGCTTTCGCGGAAGAACTTCGCAGATCGGGACGCGAGACCCGATGAACTCACCATGCCTTTCGTCAATTTCGCCGTTCCTCCCATTCGCGGGGGAAACGGGAACGCCAGCGCCTTTGCCCTCCGGGGCTTGATGATCCACGGGCCTTTCCTCCCCTCCTGATGATAAAGCGCGATCTTGAGGGGAGATCCCACGCGGACGCCGTTCGCCGTCGCTTCCCATCGAAACGACGCCTTGAGCCTTCCGGTGCCTTGCAGGGGTTTCCCTCCACGCCCGCGCCTTCCGTACATCGTGGAGAACTTGAGAGCCGCCCATCTGCCCCATGCGCCGCCCATCTCGAAGTTCCGATGGATCAGCTTGAGGATCTCGATTCCGATGGCGTCGAAAAGTCCCTTGCGCTCCGGCCCGAGCTTCCGGATCATCCGTTCGATCCCGGGAAGATGGACCTTCACACTGAGCTTAGGTGGACGCATCGAACTCATCGTCTATCCGGTCCTGATCGACCACGGCATCTTCGATGTCCCGTGCGCCGAAGGTCGGGGTGTAGTTCCTGACGCTCGACCACGGAAGATCGGTCGGGGAAAGATCGGTCCCGGAGACAACGAGACTGATCTTCCCCGCCCGGATGTCGTCAAGCGTATCGTTCGCCTCCCTCCACACCTGATCGAGAATCGGCATCTTCGCCGCTTCCGCCACGTGCCGCCGGAGGTACATGACCCATGCGAGATCCCGCTCGACGTTGGCGAGAACTTGCGGGATAGGGGACACCGGGACTGTTACGTATCCCGAGAGCTTTCCATCGATGAGGGACGACGCGTTCGCAAGGTAGAGAGCCGCCGTTGCGGACGTAACACTCGACAGCTTCGGGAACGCGACGTGGAATTGCTCGACCGTCGAATACATCGCTTACCCTCCGAGGCGGAAGAGCCTCCTGAGAAAACTCATCGTGACCGACGACGACCGATCCTCCGGGATGACCGGGGACCGGAGAGAACGCTGAGAGTTGTCTACCTTGACCCGCCTCCACCATCGCGGCTTCGGCCTCTTCCTCCACGGGGGAGCGAGATCCACCATCATCCCTTGCCGTAGTTTTCTCGACCCCATCACAGGTACCTCGACTCGAACGGCTTGAGAACGATCTTCCCGAGGTTCGACATGAAACGCCCGGCGAGTTCCGCGTTCCGGAACTGCGCCATGACGTTCTTGGGAGGTTGACCGGCGACCGCCATGGTCAACTGGATGGGAACGCCTTGCCCGAGAAGCCGGTTCGCCTCCGAGTAGTACCCGATTGCCTCCGGGCACATCGGGTCGTCCAGCTTATCGAGGTATTGCGCCTCGAAGAGCGTTTGCGCCTCCCTACACCACGCGAGGATCTGAGGGGACGGCGCATTCCCGTTCGTCTCCATCGTGTACCGACACATGTGGATGAGGTCCCGGAGCCACAGGAAGTGCCCGAGGATCCGCGTCGGATACTTCTCGCGGTCCCTTTGCACGAGCCCGATATTGCGGAGGAATCTGTTGCGCCGGACGTTCTCCGTGAGGTACCCGTCATGCGCAATCCACGTGTCTTCGAGGACCATCGCAAGACCGATGCCCTCGTTCAGGCTCTTCTCCGGATGTTCGTGGCATACCCCGAAGAAGCGGGTCCCCTCGAAGTTCCGGAACAGCCGCACCGGAAGATCCGGCTTCATGTTCATCGGAGGATCGACGGAGAGATGATGCTGTTGGATGGCGTACCCCGAGAGGATGTTCTTCCGGAGATACTTGTGGAGCCTTTGCGGAAGGAGAAGTTCCTCGTCCGAATCGACCCACAGCACCCATTCCCCGGACGCATGCTTGATCGAGTTGTTTCGCGCCTCGTCGAATCCGAACTCCATCGGATTGATGCCCGGGACGATCTTCGCCCCGTACTGCCGGGCGATGTCCGGCGTGGAGTCCGTCGTCTTCGGATCGACGGCGATGATGATTTCGTCCGCGACACCCTTGATGGATTTCAGGGCGCGGTGGAGCATGTCCTCCGCGTTGTACGCGATCATGCACAACGAGACGGTTTGACGGGGGCTCTGCCACGCCATCTTCCGCTCGTAGTTCACCACGCCTGTCGGGGCTTCGGAGTTCACGTAAATGACGTAGTGATGACCAAGGGGCTCCCCACGATCCGGCGTCACGCCCGTCTGACGGAAGAACATCTCGAAGTCCTTCTTCTTCGAGAACAGATCGTGCAAGTCCCCCATCTCGTAGTGCCGGATGTGGCAACGCCACTTGAAGGAATCGTGCGACAGGATCTCCCACGGGCCGAACGGAACCGTGATGAAGATGAGACCGCCCGGCTTGCACGCCCTCTCCGCTTCCGCGATGAGCGCGGCAGGATCGGGGACGTGTTCGAGGATCTCGTTCAACACCACGAGGTCGTACTGCCCCTTCTCTTCCATCTCGTCGGGCGTCGCCGCGTAGAACCTGACGTTGTTATGCTTCGCGTACTTCACGGCTTCCTTCTCGGCCCATCCGATTTGATTCTCGGAGACATCGACCCCGTGAACGATGAAGTTCGGATTGAGGTTCGCCATGCGGATCGTCTGCATGCCGTGAGCGCATCCCACATCGAGGATCTTGTAAATCTTCGCCGTGTTCTGCCGGATGAAATCGAGAAGGATTTGAGTCCGGGGCTCGAACTCCCCGGCCTCGAACGCGCCTTCCCCGAGATTCTCCGCGACGTGCTCGTACTGCTCCTTGTACGCTTCCGGGGACGAATCGAAGGAGATGTTATTTTTGATATATTCCCTCTCGCGCTCGACAAGATAGACGCATCCCTCGATGGCGGGTTCCAGCTTGCGGCACATCTCGATGTCCGACAACCGGAAGAAGTGCTTGTAGAGCGTTCGCGCATTCGCGGACTTCGACCGGAGAATGTCGTCCGCGAGGTTCACGAGCCGGTCCCCGACGCCGTACCACGACAGCGTTTTCCCATGGTCGAACGCCGCACGGGACATGCGCTCCCACCTGAGATCGTCGCGGTAGAGCGCGGCAATCTCGTTCGTGAACCGAGAGATGTACGCCTCGTCCAGTTCGCGGAACGGCCCCGGTTGCCACTCCTTGTGCGCGGGGGCAGGGAGCTTGATCCCGGTCCCGGACTTCACGGTCTCCTTGAGGCCCCCGATGTCCGTCGTCAGAATCGGAAGACCGCATGCGGCGGATTCCATGGCCGAGATGCAGGACGTTTCCTCCCAATTCGACGCGTACGCGTAGAGCCATGCCTTCGAGTAGAGTTCGTACAGCTTGTCCTTCGTGAGAGACCCGACGACCTCCACGTTCGGGAGTTGCCGGGCACGGGCGAAGAGGGTGTCGTACTGCGCTTGGAAGGCCGGATTCGGATTGTCGTAGTACGAGAGGACGAGCTTCGCAGGGACGCCCATATTGAGAAGCCGCTCCATGATCCCGCCCGGCTTCAACAGGTTGTCCCATCCCCGCTCCGGACGGCCCGACATGACCATGAGGCCCTTCTCCCTCTCCGACAACAGGGGCCGCTTCCCGGGGAACCGCGTAAGGTCGATCCCGTTCCGGATGATCTCGAACGCCTCATCCGTGATCCCGTAGTTCTCCTTCCAAACAGACTTGTGGAACTCCGTGAGCGCAAGGAACCGGTCGATTTGCCACATGACCGACCGGACGCCCATCGCCTCTTGAAGGCTCCCGAGGTCATGCGACCAGAAGAAGACGCACTTCGCGTTCATCGTCTTCTTGAGGAACGCCCATGCCCGGGACACGATCAAGAGGTCCGTGTCCCCGCCCCCACAGAACGTTTCCGCCGCTTGGATCGGAAGGTAGTTCACGTTCGCCACGCGAACCGGAACCTTGCAGGGAGAGAAAACGGTTACGAGGTTATGCCTCCCGAACGGATCGAGCGTGCGCTCCTTATCCGCAAGGGCTTCCGCCAGTTGGATTGCCGCCGTCTCGGAACCGCCGAGGGACTTCTCCTTGAGCGTGTTCCCGTCATGCTCCATCCCGGGGCTGACGATGACGATGTTCATACTTCCTCCCCCGGGATGTCTTCGGGATGGTCCTCTTCGAGGATGCACGGATCCTGCTTGGCCTCGATGTGAACCTTGAGCTTCTTGAGGTAATTGACGAGCATCTCCTTCCTCTCGGTCAGTTCCCCGATCTTCTCGTCAAACCTCTCCACCTCGTCGATGAGCGCGGACACGACGATACTGCGCGTCATGCCGCCGGGGATCATCTCGGCCAACTCCAACATGCGCTTGCTGTAATCCTTGAGCCGGACCCTCGCGTCCGCCAGTTCCACCACGAGGGAGTTCTCGTCCACGCCCCCGACGTAGTGGTCAGCGGACTCCTTCATCCTCCGATACTCTCCGACCGTAATCATGATCGGAGCCCCGTCCGGAATGCCCTCCAAATTCGGCCCTGTCCCTTCCATCCGATTTCTCCCTTCTCTTTGGAATAAGGTGCCGCATTCTCAGCGGTACCCGGTGATGACATGTCGCGCACGTCTTGAACGGGAACGTACTCATCTCAGGCACATTATCGTATACATTCCCGAGGACGCCAAGGGCGAATGCGTCCGTGCAACACCTGACGATCGATCCGTCCGAAAGGACCGCCACTTGGCCCTTGTCAAGCCAATCGCAGTTGAACTCGTACTCCACTTGGTCCGTCCATTCGATGATGCCGCCCCAATTATTCGGGCTCGTGACAGCATGCCTTGAATACTCGTGCCGCACTCCGAGCCTCCGGAACAGCCGGAGGGCCTTCATCGTCGCTTCGGCCACGTGGTCTGTCACCGTGATCCGGGTGAGCCCCGCGTCGAACAATGCCGTGACATTCTCAGCCGTCACGTGGAGCCCGTTCGTCACGATGTAGACGGGAGACGAAGGAGCCGCCGCCCGCGTCATCCTCGTGATCTCCACGATCTCCGGATGAAGCAGAGGTTCCCCTACGCCGGAAAGATTGATTTCGAGTTGCGTCCCTTTCTTGACGAAGTGGCGGACCCACTCAAGGGACTGATAGGCGACCATCATGGACATGTGACCGACCATGCGATACCGGTGCTGGTCTTTGCAAGGGCAATACTGGCATCGGAGGGAGCATAGCGAAGACGTTTCGATTGTGTTTATCGTCGTTATTCGTTGCATGCCCTCCCCCGGTCATGCACAGAAGGGGAGAGGCCGAAGCCCCTCCCCCTTCATACTCGCGTTACATGATGTTATCCGGAGCCGTGATTCCCTCCTAGATCCCGCCGCTCTGCGCGGAGTTGACTCCCAGGATGCAGACGCCGAGCCGGTTGTCGATGACCTTCTCGTCGTCGTACACCCCGACCTCGATTTCCTCGCTCTTCGTCTTGGTGTCGTACGGATGCACCTCGACAGTCATCGAGGGGACACCCGCGAGACGCCAACGGAAGGTCGCGGAGAACCGGGGAAGCGGTCCGATCTGGCCCCCGGGCGGGTTGTAGAACGCCCACACCGCGTCGGAGTAGAACGGAGACAGAGAAGCCGTGAAGCCTTCCGCCGCCGAGTTGTAGTACCCCCGGGCGACGACGACCCGATCCACTTCGAGAAGAGCCGCCGCCTGACCGGGAACCGCGTATCCCCCGCCGTGCGGGAAGAGGATGGCGCGGACAGCCGAATGCGTCTTGAACGTCCGCCACGCGGTCTGCCCGAAGACGATGAGGTTCGGACGGAACCCCGTGGTGTCCTCGACCCGGTTGACGACCGTTTCGAGGTCCGTCAGCGGGTTGTTCGCGTTCGTCGCCGCGTTCCATGCGGACTTCGGCAGATACGCCGTGTTCACGTTGGAGCCGGAGTTGACCGCGTTCGTGACCCGGATCTCCTTCCCGATGTTCAGGAGGTCCGTAATCATGATCGCGCCGTTCTCCCGCAGGTTCCACACGGCGTCCGCGTTCTCCCGGTCCTCGACCGTGAACGGGAACTTGAGCGCGTAGTTCTTGCAGAAGTACGGGATGGTCCCGACGTTGTACCGCACTTTCCGAGCTTCCGTTCCCGGAGCACGGATCGCAGATTCCGCCTTGAGGAACTCCCCGAGGGGAATCGTCGGGATGAAGTTGTGCTGCTTGTCCACTTCGATGACGGGGAAGATGACTTCCCCGAGAAGGCCCTGCGTCCGGTAGTTCACCACGAGCCCGGACAGCGGGACATCGACGTGGAGTTCACGGCCCGTCGCGTCGAACGTCTTGACGACCCGATTCTGCTGGTCGCGGTTCTTGGTGGTCATGTTCGCCCCCTCCTAGTACGACGCGATGCCGGAGGGCATGGACTCGAACAACACGTGAGCCAGCCCGCCGGAAGCACATCCGATGATGGCCCGCCCGTAGCAGAGCGCGGACGCCGAAGAGATGACCGTCCCCGACCCCGTGTTCTGCCACCGGGGAAACGCGGCGGGAATCCCTTCGCCGGAATCGTTGAAGCCGAAGAACGTCCCCGCCGTGATCGCAAGAGCGAAATACAGCTTGCTCTCCCCGAAGACGCACACCGTCGCGTGCTCGTTCGTGTTCGGCTTGTTCTGGATGATGCCGAATACGTCCGCCGCCTGACCGGAGACCGGGGAGGTCCCGGCAAGACGGACGCCACGGTACTGCTTCGCGGTGAGATCCGCCCCCGCAACGACGGGAAGGTTGACCTGAGTTCCGTAGGTCGTCATCGTACCCTCCCTACGCCGTGAGGTACCGCTTCCAGAGTTCGGAATCGGTCCTCTTGACGTGATTGATCCCGTCCGCGTACGTCTTGGCCGGGTTGTCCTCCATGAACTTCTGGACCTTCTTGTCCACGGTGACGGAAGGATGCTCTTCGCCGTCACCCTGCCCGCCGTTGTCCTTCTCGCCCTCGGCCCGCTCCTTGTAGGAGACGACCTTCGCCCGCTTGTTCAGGGTCTCGATGAAGTGATCGCTCGGCTTCATCTCCTTGTCCCCGAACTTGCGAACAGGCGAATCCACGAGCGACTCGAACGTCGCCTTGAGGTCCGCCTCTTCCGCAGGGGCCACTTTCCCTTCCCGCTTGAGATTGGGGATCGTGACTTCCGCGAAATGCTTGATCGTCATGTCCCGGTCCCGCGTACGCAGGGTCGCCTCGGCCTTCACAGCACGGGCTTCCGCTTCCTCCCGGGACTTGCGCTCCGAAGTGAGATCGTCCGACAACTTCACGATCTTCGCTTCGAGTTCCTGCACCTTGTCCATTTTCTTCTCCTTGTCGGGAGTTGTCTGCGCGTGGTCTTCGGGCACGTAGGAGCGCACGTCCGCCTTCTCTCCATCGGAGTAGGAGATGGAATACTGCGCGTCCGACATGAGAGCCGCTTGGATCCCCGCTAGGTTGGATACCGCAGGAGGTTCCGCGCCAAGAACGGATACCGCACGCAACGCCCGAGGCCACGTCCGCCCGTCCTTGCCCGTATACCCCATGTAGACTTCTGACGAGACCGCCCGATACCTCTTCGTCTCGAAGAGAGAGAAGAGCGCATCGGGGATGTTCTCGATGTCTGCGAGAAGCTTTGCACCGCTCCGCTTGAGTTTCGTCACCCATCCGAGCGCGGGATGCCCGTCGTCCTGACCGAACCACCTTTGCGCTTCCGAGTGACCGAGCTTGAGGGGAATGTGCATCCCGAGGGAATAAAACGCTGACACCATCGAATCAAGGTCCGCTTCGCTGAACGTATCGCCCTTCCACGTGCCCGCCGCGAAGATTTCGAGGTTCTTGATGTCTTTCGCCATGCCGTTCCCTCCTGTCTCACATACTATTGCGAGGGACGAGCCCTCGTCAAATGTTTTCTCAGGGCGTACGGAAGGTCCGCCCCCTCCTTGAGGGAGAAGAGGACTTCGCCCTTCTGGTCGGGGTGCTTCTCCGTGTGGATGAACTTGTTCATGATGATGTCCGCCGGGATCTCATCGAACGCCTTGCACGTCCACGGCTTCTCGAAGTACCGGCATCCGAAGCATATTGGATTCGCGCCAATCGTCATCTCAGTTCCTCCCACGTAGGATATTCGACTTCTTCGAGTGCCAGCATGCGCCGCAACGCGTTCATCTTCTTCGTTGCCTTGACGTACTCTGCCTTCGTTTCGATCTTGCTCATGAATTGAGGTTGCTCCGTGTAGCCCTTGTTCAACAATTCGATAACGTCCCTCTGCGCCCGGGCATATCTTGACCTCGACCACACCGTCTCCGGGTTGAGCCGCCACAGCGTAAACCCTTCCGCGAAGGTCTCATGCTCATTGACCACAGCGTAATATGAAATCGTCTTCGACCTTTCTTCCTCCTTCGCCATGCGGTCCAGACGCTCCAACGCCTTATCGACGCGCCCGAGCCCGCCGCCGCCGCTCTTTACGTTGGAATTGATGTCGTCTTCCCATGGGAAGAAACTGCCCGTCGCCTCCGCCATCCATTCCTTCACGTGATGCGCATATTCGTGCTCGATGATCGTCCGCATCGCGGATGCAGTTGTGGGAGGATGCGTCTTCGTCTCGATGGTCTCAAGGAAGCTTCTCGCAAGATCCTCGACCTCGATCAGGTAGTCCGGGTTCAAGTTGATCTTGCCCTTCCCCAACACGGCCTCGGCGTATGCGCTCGTTCCTGCGAGATCGTTCTCCGTGGCGATCTTCGTCACGACCTTCTTCCCGGGCAATACCTCGCGGGACAGGCGCGTCAACGAAGCCGCCGCCTCATTGATGAGGTTCACGTCCGCCGCCGTGTCGATTTCCGCCTTGATCCCCTTCCGCCGAAGTTGCGCGACAGCCTTGTCCGCCGGAGGCTTCTGCCCGCCCTCCGCAACGGGCGTCCAGTCGAAATCTATATCGACGCGGAGAAGATCCTTGAGAAGCACCGGCCCCTTCTTCCCGCCCTTCATCTGAGGGAGCCCCGTGCCGCCGAATCCATCGGCGGGGCGAATGGTGATCGGAGGTTGCTTCTCCCACTTCTTCTCCCATCCTCTGTCAAGTTGAGTAATCGGGATGAGCGTGGACCGGCAGTTGAAGTGATTCGGGGGGAGAAAGCCCTTGATCTCGCCCTTCTTGAATATCCGCCCGTGAAGCTCCCGGCATATCGGCGTCGTCCGACTGTCCATGATGGCGGAATACCGGAACGCGAGGACCCATCGATCAAGGCCGGGGGCCGTGAACATCTGCAAGCGGGCGTGATTATACATGTCCATGACGTTCGTTCTGACGATCGTTTCGGCCCGGAACGCCTTGTTCACCATGCGCCCGGCGGTATCGAGTTCCGGGAGCCATGGCTTCATGCGGTCAAGGAACGCCTGATCGAAACGCTCGTCGATGACACGCGACGGATTCTCCTTCACGAAATCGAGAAGGAAGCCCCGGGCCTCCCGGAGCACGTCATCCTTGATGATCCCCGTGATCCAGAATGACCGGTCCTTCGAGTAGTCCGTCAACACCTTGTCCGCCAATGGCCACAGGGATTGCTTCTCGCGGGAGAACGTCTTCGCTTGGAGCCCAAGTTCCTCTTCGGCATGCGACACGCCAATATCAGCGGCGCGGTCACACATATCTTGAATGACGGTCCTCACCTTTTCGATCTCGGGGACCACTAACCGTTCAGGCTGTAAGACTTTTTTTTTGCGTCGATGAGAACGCGCATGACCATCCCCTTGAACGATTCCGTGAGCTTTTCCTTCACATCGTCTTCGAGGTCGTCCAACTGTTGGACGTGCTTTTCCCAAATCGCCATCTCTTCCGCGAACTTACGCGCAACAGGAGAAACTCCGGGGGCCGGAGGAAGAGGCTCTGCCTCTTTCTTCGCCTTCTCGATCTCGCCCTTCTTCGGTTCCGGAAACTTGAGAAGAGACCGCACCATCGTCTCTGTCTCCGTCGTCGCCGTGACCGCTCCCTTTTGAACGGCGTCCGACCACGTTTTCGCAAGACTCTCCTTCTGGCCCTCGCTCATCGGATTGAACCGGAACTTCGGCATCTTGTCCTTCTCGCCGTAGTTCAGGATCACGAGAGGCCGGATGACTTGTTCGTTCAATACCTCTTCGACATCCCGCGCCACGCCTCCGAGGATGTACGCGAACACGTCGAAGTGCGTCTGAGATTGCCCGTAGGACCCGACGCCCTCTTGCGACACAAGGCCGAGCAACTGAGGAATGAGAATCGCCCGGGCGATTGCGATATTACATACATCGATGGAAGACGTGAAAACGCCCTTGTCCACTCGCGTCGATTCGAGAAGCTCCATCGTGAATCCCTGCGGGAGGAACGCCGCCATGCCCGCTTGGATGTTCTTGATGATCTCCTGAAATTCAGACTTCTGTTGAGGCGTCGGAGCCCCGACCTCCGATTGACCTATCGTGATCGGGACGGCGAACCTTTCGAGATAGATCCCCATGTACCTCTGGACGTTCTGCTTGAGGAACCACGGTCTGTATGCGGCCTTCAAGTCCGATTCGCCGTAGTAGTTGTCGAACTCCTTCTGGTAGGAGTAGACGACGAACTTGCTCTTCGGAAGACGCTCTTCCTTCCCGTTGTATTGACGCTGGATGATCCCATCGTCCTTGAGCCGCCCGAAATCGTCCGTGTCGAAGTAAATCCTCGTGGGGCTCTTCTGCCGGAGCGCGGACAACCCGACCTTCCCCTTGAACTTGCCTGTTTCGAGGTACGCATACACGATCTCGTGGACCGAGAATCCGTAATCGAACGCGGACAGGATCGACGTGATGACGCCCTCGATGGAATCCTCCATGCCGGTGAGCATCTCCTTGACGAACTCTTTCAGTTCCTCGTCATCGCTCTCGATGTCCCATCCGGGCATGACTATGGCGGACTTCTTGAGATGAAGGCACGCCTTCGTCTGGTCGTCCTGCCGCATGTCGTAATAAATCTTGAGCCCGCCCTTCTTCGCGGAAAGAAGGTCGGGATTGTAGGGCCTCGATCCGTACCTGACATAGATGTCGTCCACGCGCCGGGACATCTCGATGTTCACTTGCACGACAGGCTTCTGCGGGTCCGCATACCGCTTGATGAAGTCCTTTATCGCTCCCATCATAGATCCCCCGACATGAAGGCTGACTTGAATCCCGTGTCCACGAGATGATCGGATGCCCGAAGTAGAATCGGAGCCTTCGTCTTCAACCGGTTCATCGCTTGAGTGAATGAGTCCACCTGATCGTCCGTCTCCCCCGTGGGGAAAGCGGTCATCTCCCCGATCCAATCCTGATACCACGACGCCCCGCGCCTCACGAACACCTTCCCGGCCTCGCATTCCGGCGTACAGGCGTGAGCCCGGGAAACCTTGTCCGTGTCCACCTTGAACGGCAAAACAGGAATCGGGGTTTCGCGGCGAAGCTCCTGAATGAGAGATTGCCCGGAAGCCTTGTCCTCGATGAGAACCTCGTCCGGAAGATGCGCTTGATACAAGAGGATCGCCTTCCTTTTCAGATCGGGATACTCAAGCCTCTCCCGCCACACTTCCTCGACGAAGTATCCTTGACCGAAGAGAGATACCTGAGTGCATACGCAATAGGAATCCCCGTCGTTCGTCTTGAAACCCGTGTCCCACGATTGAACGCGGCAGAACGGCTTCTCGTTGACCGGAAGGAAATCGTACCGCCCGAACCAATTCTCCTTGAATATGGCCCCGCCCGGGGGAGCCGGGACCTGATCGTACATCGCGGTGTACCAATACGTTCCGAGCGTCGTCTTCAACGCCTCAAGCTCTTTCGCGCTATATCGATCAGGCCACAAGGCATCCCCCGGACGCCTCCCCAACAAATCGTTGTCCTTCGCTATCCCCGGCAGAGAGACAACTCGCCACTTCTCTCCACCCTCGTTCATGTCGCGGGTAAGCTTCCCTGCGAGGTCGTTCATGTTCCATCGCGTCATGACGAGAATCATCGCCCCGCCCGGTTCGAGCCGCGTTCGGGCCGTAGACCGATACCAGTCGTAGACCTTCTCTTGCATGGTGACGGAGTTCGCTTCCTCGGCATTCTTGACTGGATCGTCGATGACGAAGACGTTCGCCCCACGCCCGGTGATCGGACCGCCGACACCCGCCGTCACAAGCTCTCCGCCCCTGCGCGTATGCCATCTCGATCCGCTACCTTGGCCGGGGCTCCATCCGAAGAGCTTGTGCGCGGCAGGATCGATGAGAACCTCCCGCGCCTTTCGCCCCCATGAAGCCGCAAAGTCAGCCTCATACGAAGAGATGATGACGCGCTTGGACGGGTTGTTTCCAAGGAACCATGCGGGGAAATACTTCGAGATGAGTTCCGACTTCCCGTGGCGAGGTGGAAGGAACACCATGAGCCTCGTCAGGACTCCCGCCACAATGTCGCAAAGCAAACGGCTAATTAAGATCAGGTGCGGAGCCGGAAGCCATGCCCCCTTGCTCAGTTCCACGGCCATTCCCGCCGGGGAGCATCTTGCGAGTGTGGTAGAGTCTTCCAACAAGCTCATTCGCAATTCCTCTTGCGATGTCGTCCGCGAGGATTTGCGCGACAAGCTCTCCCTTGGTGTCAACCGCTTCTGCCTCTCCTATGTATTCTCTCTTCGCCCATCTTTCAGGGAACCGCCGTTCGAGAAGCCATTGCGCCGCCGAGATGACACCCTCACCGGCCCCCTTCGATACGAGGGTCAGCAAGCGAACTTCGGATTGCGCAACCGCCTTCCGGAAGTCTTCGAGGAACGCCCGTTCCTCTTGCCACCTGACCGATTTTTCGGAAGCCTTCGCGCCGCGCTTGAGCCACAACCTGAGAGTGCGGACATCCACTCCGACCGAACATGCCGCCGTCTCCGGCCATGCTCCGGCGCGGATGAGAGCAAGAATGCGCTCCCCCACCTCTGGCGTAAGAGCGCATGGCCTTCCTTGGCCTTCTTTTATTCCTCGACCCGCCATGCAACAGGAAGGGGGGCCGTACGGCCCCCCGCCCTACCTACCGCCGACCGCCGCCAGCCCCACGGCCACGACGCGTCTGCGCCCTTCCTCCGGCCCGACGACCACCCCGGCCTCCGACCGCCCGACCGAGCCGAGCCCCGGTCCGGAACTGGACCTGAGCCCCACGGCCCCGACGCCGCTGGACCGCACCGGCCAGCCGACGCCCCGGGGTGAACGTCACGCCCCCACCACCACGGCCTCCACCTCCCGCTCGTCCGCCCATGCTCACTTCTCCTTTCGCATGATAGGAGCCCGCTGGCTTACCCGGGACGCAATCCGTACCGTCTTGAATCCCGGAGGAACAGCCGCCTCCACAAGTTCATCGCCTTCCTTCCCGAGGTACACGAGAAGGGACCGGGGCTCCAATCGTTCGAGAACGATCTTGAGAGCCCTGACCGTCAATTTCGGTATGTCTCTCCCCCCATCGGGGTCGCGGCCCCCGTGTTGGATCTCCACCGAAAGGCAGGGGGCACCCTTCGGGATCCCGGCGAACATCCATTCCTCCTGCTTCGGTTCCATCGGCAAGAGAACATCCGGGATTATTTTAAGGCCCGCCTCCTGAAAATACCTACCGACCCATCGGGCGCGGTAGGAGTTCCAGATTTGAGCCGCCTCGGGCATGTCCACGAGGACTGAGAAGTTCGGCGTGACGCATATCGGGATCTTGCGGTTCAAGATTCGCCCCGTGTAATCGTCGGGACGGTCCCACAAGGGCTCGAAGCGATAATCGTCCACGTAAAATCCGTACACGGTCTTTTTCAGATCGAGACCACGGATCGAGTCTGACCCGTGATTATAGAAGTACCACTCAAATCCTTTCGGCGTCGAAGCGTCCGGGCCACTCCACGTTGCGATGGGCTCCGGGCATTCCGTCAGCATGTCCATCCGGAGTTCCGGGATGTTATACGGAGCCCCCGACTTGAACACCATGTCAGGCTTGAGGGCGAACGCTCCCTCTTGTTCGCCAGATACGGCCATGGCGTCTTCCGACGCCTCCGAAACGCCTGTGATGAGGGCCTCGATCTCCTTCGAGGAAAAACCGGTCAACTCCATGTCGATCTCGCCCGTGTCGATTGTCATGAGAAGGTTGCGCAGAATCGTGTTGTCCCACGTCGTCTCTTCCTGCAACTTGTTGTCCGCGATGAGGTACGCCTTCGCCTTCGCCCCCGTCAACGGAAGAACGATGACCGGGATTTTCTTGACGTTCGCTTTTTGCGCGGCCTTCAACCGAGCGTGCCCTGCAAGGATGGTGAAGTCCCTCGTGACAAGGATCGGACTTGTCCATCCGAACTCTTCAACGGACCGGGTGAGCTTCGTTATGGCGGATTCAGGATGGACTCGTGGATTTTCGGGATGGGGCTTGAGGATTTCCGGAGACACATATTTTATAGCGAGGGCTCCTGACACATGCGCCCTTTCTTCCTCCCCACATGGATACTACCTCACAGGGGGACACGTGGCAAGGACAAAAGAGAAACGCCCCGAGTGGCGCGTTACCCGAGGCGTTTCGCAGGGGATTGCTCCCCGAAGGAGGACCCGCAAACCCATGGTACCACGTGCGGAATCGATGTCAAGAACCTTCGTTCGGGATTTCCATGACGACCACCCGCCCGTCGTCCCTTTTTGAGCAGGATGCGTGTACCTCGACCCACTTGGCTTGAGCTATCTCGCATTGAACTGTCCCGGTGTCGTTGCGCTCCATCGTCGCTCCGCACGAACAAGTCAGCTTGACGCTACCCACGCTAAACCCCCGTTCCCCGGAACTTCGCCGCGTACCGGCACGTCGCAAAATGACTCGTGCCGTCAGGATCCACGGGCATCCTCTTCTTCCGCTCCGTCTCGATCCAGTAGATCGACTTCCCACACCCACGGCACGTGCGGGGCTTCGCGCCTTCCGGAATCTTGAACGTGATCTTTTTCATTCCGTCCCCCTCTCAGAACCTCACCGACAACCCCGCCGCCATATTCCTTTTGACGTAGTGACCCTCCACGAGAATGACCCCGACTGTCCATGCCATGCCGTACTTCTTCGGGAGAGCCAAGGCGATCCCCGTATGGACGGCGTGGACGGCAACAAAATACTTATTCACCCGCCGTCTGGAAGGCCGGGGTCCAAGAATTGGATTCGTCTCCGAGAATATTTTCCCGGACTCGTACCCCGCCGGACCGTGCCACGCGTTGCTCGACATGTCCAACGTCTGCATGTGGTCGAAGTGGATCATGAGGTTCATCGCAACGATCAGCGCCAGTAAATCCATGCTGTCCTCCTTATAATTTTTACATCCGGTACATCGACGCCGAAACGAACCGAGCCTGACGCGGAATCGACATAGACGTACTCACCAAGGAGATGCTCGCGATCCCGCCGTTGAGCAACCGGGGATCCATCCTTTGGTGTTCAGGTATCACCATCATCGGGTTCTCCCGGATCCGAATAACGCCGTCCAGCATCTCCTTGACGCGCTCCGTTACGTTCAAGGCGACCTCGATGTCGGTCATCAGGTCCTTCGGGAGAAGTGACATTTACATGTCCCCGTCTGGTAATAACATCACGTACTTCGCTTTGGTTCGCCAAACTCGTTGACACTCCGAACACATAACAGTTGAGTAGTCCGATGACGTATGCCGGTATCCACTGAAAGCACTATGATTATGGTACCGGTGCCACACCTCCCACTTCCCTTCGGCCCTGTGCTTCTTCGGGTTCTTGCATCCGTTTATTTGTCTTGCCGTCTCCATGTCACACCCCGATGATGTCTTCGATCTTCACGTCGTCGTCCCACTGTGCGATGAAGAACCGGTCCTCGCACCCGTCGATCCGACCGAAGATGATGGGGTCCGGGACCTCCTTGACCCACTCGATGTCAGCGACCTCGAACCGGTCGAAGATACCGTCCTTGACAGCCTCCCGGAGCCGGGCGAGAGCCGCCGGAGGGGGGATCTTGTCGTACTGCCCGATGTCCGTGAACCGGAGCCGCTTGAACTCCGTCCACGAACGTCCATGGTCCTTGACGACGTTAATAGACTCCTTGCGAAGTTTGTCGTTGAACGCGTCGATCTTCTTCTGCGTCACGAAGCCGTACTTCGCGTACGCGACCGCCAGCCGCTTCGCTACATCGATCCTCTTGGCCGCTCCCTTCATCCCAAGGGATTCGAGTTCGTCCTTGAGAACGTCCCCTGCGGACGCACCATGATCGACGGTCTTCTTGATGACCTCTTGGAGTAAGCTTGCCCTTTCACCCGCTTCGACCAGAGACGGTTTCGTCGCCTTTTCTCCTTGCATAGCCCTGTCCTCCTTTTCCGGATAAGAGATTCACCGCGTCAATGAAACCCGGTACAACCTTCACTTGCGGGAGCCAATGAAACACGTTCTCGCGCTCTCCCACCAGAATTACCGGTTTCCCCCACGCCAGAGCAAGCCCTAATTCCACATGTCTCCCCCCTCGCCCGGTCCGGAAATTCGCGGGGTCACTCAGGGACAAGAAGACATCCGCGTCGATGAGGTCGTCAACGTCCTCTTGTGCAAACCTCCGACATTCATCGTCCGCATGATCGGCGGACAAGGAAGCTTGCGCTTCTGATATTTCGTGGTTCCCCTCTATCCACCGCGAGACAACGAGATGTCCCTTCGTCTCAAGAACATCCCTCCATCGCCTCATCAGCGGATGATCCTTATATCGAGCCGCAAGATAAATTTTCATGACTCACTCAGAAGCAGTACGGGTCCGGAGGTTCAGTACGGGTCCGGAGGTTGTCGTAGATCATCATGGCAAAGTTCGCCACATCGACAGCTTGCTTCATCGCATATTCCAACTTGAACTCTTCCTTAGAACGGCGAAGCTCCATCCCAAGGGCATCGAATTGCCGGTACATCTGAGCCATGAGCCATCCGTTCGCACACTCCTTCCATCCGTCGCGTCCCTTCATGATGTCATGGGATGAAAGGACGGCCTCCATCGCAAGGGCGAACTCGTACAAACTACTGCGGGGAGTGCCCGTGTCCCTCATGTATTGCTCCGACTCCCGGACCTTCCTTTCCAGCGCGTCGATCCCGGCCTTCGCTTTTTCAACAATCTCCCTTACCTCTCTCTCGAACTGCGTTTCCATGCGGTCCTCCTACAATAATTTTTTCCCCCCGATGGAATTGAGGGTAATGCCAAGCCTGTGCGCTTCAAGTTGGAGCGCGACGAGCACCATCTGGTAATCGGAGTTCATCTTCATGACAAGCCCCGCACGTAGCCTCAAGGAATCGTATGCCTCAGTACCAAGAACGTTCGTGCGGATGTGCTCGTTGAAGTCCAACGGCCACTCGTGCCCGTGCATGTGGCACCCCGCGCAGATGCCAAGCCCGTTCTCGGGGTCCCATCTCGTGTTCGACGCCCTTCTGCCGAAGATGTGGTGAGCTTGATTTGAAACGCGCTTCTCACACCACCGACACATGGGGTCCCTCTTCCGGATCAGTTCGCTCCACGCGGTATCGCACAACCTCCGAAGATTCGCTTTCAACCCTTTACGCCTCGACCTGAGAAACGTTTTTCTCATGAGCCCCCCTTACGAAAATTCGCTCACGTCTCATGACCTGTCTTTAGGCTTGGCTCTCTCTCATGTCATGCCGTTTCACCGTAAGTGGATCGTTCAACCCTCAGTGACGTATCCCGATGTGTGACTCTCTCGGATGTTCTGACGTTTCACGAACCCTGAATCGCTCCGACCACTCGCCGTTTCCGCTTCTTTGGCCCTCTCGATCGTGCTGACGTGTCACGTAGTCTGGATCACTTCCTCCCCATGATGTTTTCGGTGGGGATGGTTCTCTCTTGACGCATGACGTGTCCCTCGACTTGAATCACTCAGCGTGAATGACGTGTCGTTAATTTTGGTCCCCTCTTACGGCGTGACGTTTTCTCTGAACATGGGTCGATCTGGCGGCATGATGTCGTCTCGTATATTGACTCGATCACTCCACAAGATGTCGTCTCCCTGAATGCCTCGCTCCCATTCCATGTAATATCGTCGATGATGACTCGCTCTGCCGACCTGACGTTATCGCTTTTATTGACCCTCTCTCATCGGATGCGTGAAGCTTCCTCCTGAATGGATCGATCCTACAATCTGACGTGTCCAAAACCATGTCTCTCTCAAAGTGTATGGAGCCTCTTTCGTCATGGACCGCTCTGCGACCACAATGTTCTCCCACTCCTTGACCCGATCGTGTTCTTTGCCGTGTCCCATAATTTGCCTCTCTCGTTCAGCTTGGTGCCTCGTATCTCGTAGATCCCTCAAGCTCTCGGATGTCGTCGTACTCCTTGGGCCGCTCAGACATTATGATATGTTCGCCAGACATGGCTCTCTCCGACGTTATGATGTCGTCCGCTTAAATGGATCCCTCACTAGATCAGAAGTTATCACCTTCCAAGGGTCTCTCCTTAACCTTGCAGTTTCATGGAGCATGGATCTCTCTCGAAATCTGTCGTCATCCTTTCCCATGGATCCCTCTGACAACGTGACGTTTCCTGCGACTTGGGCCTCTCCGCATACGTGAAGTTATCTGGCGCATTGAATCGCTCCCGTCCCATGACATGTCAAAGGAAGTGGCCCTCTCCTGCCGCGTGATGTAATCCATTTCAATGAATCGCTCATGGACTCAGATGTATCCTATGGTTTGGCTTTCCCCGGTTACTCCGGGGGCTCGATCTTGTGAACGTGCCCGAGATGCGCGAAGCAGTACGGTTCCGGTGCCGGTTTCCCGTAATGATGCACGTACCACTTCTCGAAGAGATGCGACAGGAAGAGCTTCACCGCATACCTCTTCGCCCGAGCGTGAATGTGCGCCGGGGGGAGCTTCCCCTGCGAATAGGCCGCGTACGCGTCGGTATCCTTGCCGATCTTCTTCTTCGCAAGGATCGCCTCCGCTTGTTCCTTGAACGCCCCGGCCTCGTTCGCCTTTATCTCCTGATCCTTGCGGTCCCGGTAAATCTTACCGTAGAAGTCATCCGGCTTGTTCGAGACCTTCACGAACGACTCCCCGATCTTCCAGCACAAGACCTTGAGGCGGGCGTTCCACGGCCTCTTCTCTCCCTTCCCCCACGTGGAAGAAGGGTCGAGACCGGCGAACCGCCAGATGGCCCCCGCCGTCTTCGCCTTCTCAATGTCGATATGCGCGAGAAGGCCAGCGGCGATGACCGGCCCGATCCCTGTGATCGACTTGCACCACGCCCCGATGGGATGCTCCGTCGTGTAGATGTCGAGGGCCGTCTTGATATGCCGTTCCAAAAGTCCGTGTTGCCCTCCGAACCACGCGAGAAGCTCCCCGGGCTCGTCGCTCCGAAGCTGATTGTTCGTCGCCTTCCGGTAATCTTGGATCGTGTAGTAAAGATCCACGAGGTACCGGGCCTCTCCTTTCGTCAGCTTCTTCGCCGCCTCCCGGAGGTCCTTGTTGAGCCGCGCCGCGACCTCATCATGGATCTCTTCGACAACAGCGGGGACCGGGGATTTGCCCCGGCCCCCCTTTCGTCCTTCTCTCTCGAATGTCGTTTCCATGCGGTCCTCCCCTTGTCAGTATGGAACGTCTTCTTCCTCTGTTCCGCTCTTACTGCCCACGTCTCTCGGCGGGGGCTTCTCGATCTTGAGAATGAGAAAGGCGTTCACGAAGTTCCTTCTGACCTTTCCGTGTTCCCCATCCCATTCCTCCGTATCGAACTTCCCGGAGACGAAGACACGGGATCCCTTGACGACCCCGTTTTCGATGGCGTACTCCGCTGTCTTCCCCCATATCTTGAGGGGGACCCACACGGTCTTTTCCTTCTTCTCTCCGTTCTTCTTCCACCTCTCCGTGACAGCGAGTGAAGTCTTCCCGACCGCAGTTCCGGAATCGAGATACTTGATGTCGATGTCACTCCCGAGGTACCCGACGAATTTACACTCGTTCACGTGCCGCGCCTCCATTCTCCCCCCGTGGGGGACGAGAATTTACTCCTTGACGACCGGCTGGAAGAACTCCGCCTTGTCGCCTTCGAGGGGAACGACCGCGAATCCCGCCGCCAGCTTGAAGCCGTCCGCGAGAGCGTCGTTCACGTTCTTCTCGAAGGTCTCCACGTCCGTTGCCGTCACCACCACGTACTGCGACTTCGCCTTTGCCATTGTCCCTCCCTTTCGGTTGTGGACCTCACGGGTCCGGATGAGATGCTTCTGCGCCGCTCTTCCAATGATTGTTGCTTCCCTTTTTACCTCCTTCCACCGGAGCCGCCGTCTCTTCGAGGGCCGTCCAGTCATTTATGAATCTCACATACAAAGTCCCTGTCGGGCCGTGGCGATGCTTCTTCAAGTCAATTTTGATGTGATCCTCTTTTTTTGCAAGCCACAGTCCAACGTCCGCC
>JAEHJW020000446.1_pt1 | contig 35311 bp, 35 predicted proteins | sample 9271431 | NCBI WGS metagenome assembly JAEHJW02 | reverse complement strand
TTTCAGTAGGATTGCTTTCTGGAATGCCTAAGACGGTTGCGAATACTTCTGGTTTTTGAAAGTCATTATCAAGAAAATAACATCTAACCCATGTGCCTTGTAACAGAGTAGATGACATCCCAATACCAGACATAGAAGAATATACTGGCGGAACTGCTATTGTTGCCCAAGGTAGATCAGATGTAGGCAGTAAATTAATATCAGGACTATGAACGCCTGCTATTCTTACTCTTACACGTCCTAATAACATTGGATCATCGTTATCTTCTACAACACCGGTATGAATCTTCATCATTTTCCTTGGAAATCGTAAAATTCTTGATGTACTTGTTGTTCTGTCTTCTTCTTGAATCTAGCCAATGGCAAGAACACTGTAATAGGCCAGTCTGATACAGGTATAGTGATAAATCTTGTCTTCACATATCCATGTAAATACTTATGAACAGAATATTGTGCAGCCTTTGAGATAGAAACAGATTTCAAGAATTGCCATGAAATTAGAATTTTTTTCTTGTCAGACATGTTCTTATTCAAACCAGTCTGCATCAGAAAATCAAGAACCTTCATTCTCCATATCGGCGGAAGATAATGTAGATTAAGACCAGTGAAATATTTACCATCTACATGAAATGGAAGTAACAATGGAAAGGTATCATATTGTGGTAGGTCTTTTGCATGTTTAGGAGCATATCCATACAATACCATTGTTCCCGGCATAATAGTTTTTGACTGCCATGATGAAACCATCGACATATATTGTTGCTGTCCAATATTCTTTAATGCATTAGTCACATTAGTAGTAAACCATTGTACAGAATTGGTAGGATTATATGTTTTATTCTGCTTGATTATGTCATATAGATTTTGGCTATGTAAATCGTTCATTTCTTTAATCCTAGTTCGTATTCTGTCATTATCCAAAAATCCATATTATGATTTTTACACCATGCTTTTGCTGCTGTCCATTTTGCTTGATTAATTGCATAAGTCTCAACTGATTTATGATATGATTCTGTCAACCTTTTTGGAACTGTTGGCAAAACAGTCTGTGATTTAGGCTTTATCTCTATCAATACTTTCTTTACTACTCCATTTATATCCTTGAATTCCACTAGAAAATCAGGAAAGTATCTGTGCATTCTATTGTCTACAGGCGACAAGTAAGGTATAACAATTTCCTCTGATGAATATTTAAGTACAGATGGATTTTCGTCTAGCCATAACAATAGTCTTTTTTCCCATGACGATCTGTATATGATGTTGTTTACATCACCAACATACTTTTTAGCATTTTTAGGCGTAAACTTTCCCTGATGGAATTCTTTAGGCATTTTACTTTAAATCATTTGAAATCGTTACTTTTTAATCTATTTTTAGCAGATTCTCTAATATATTCATTTTCATCATTCAATGCTTTATCTAAATGTTTTTTAGTGACATTAGGATGTTGAATCGCCGAAAATCTTACATCACTATTTTCATCATTTAATGCTTTATCAATATGTTCTTTAGTGGCATTAGTATTCCAAATTGCAGCATCTCTAACTCTCCAATTTTCATCATTCAATGCTTTATCAATATTTTCTTTAGTAGCATTAGGATGTTGAATTGCAGCATCTCTAACTATCCAATGTTTATCATCTAATGCTTTATCAATATTTTCTTTAGTAGCATTAGGATGCCGAATTGCAGTAATTCTAACATGCCAATCTTTATCATTCAATGCTTTATTAATCTGTTCTTTTGAAGCATTAGGATTAATCTTTACAAGGTTTCCGTCATCATCATAAACATCAGGGTTCTTTTTAGCATAGAAAAAGTCATTTCCATTAATCTTGTTAAAGTGATTTTCTACAGTTTTATAGAATCCGGGATGTCTAGCTCCATATGTATTCTGTTCAGGAAACCATTTACTGTTTCCATTTTCATCAGTATGATGATGAATGGTTATTCTGGCTATTGGATTTTTTGCGTCTGGATCATTATCTTTATCGTGCAAATAGGCAACAATAGAACCATTTCTGGATTCATCTTTTAATTTATCCGAATATACGCCAGATTCGCTATCTACACAATCACCAATAGTTTTACAAGATGACCAATGTTGACCAGTTGATTGAGAAGCTATAGCTTCTTTAGATGGATCAAGTTTAATTCCTAAATTTTTATTTCCATGTCTTAATGTAGAATCATAGTCTTTCAAATCATCATCTGTAATTTTACCTTCTTTATGAAAGTTCTTGATATGCTTACTTAACTTTACTTCTCTGCCATATTTGTCAGTTCCTTTACCCTTTTCATATGCTGTCGGAACAATTCCTTTTTCAGCAAGCAATTTTTCTATATGTTTAGGAACGACATTTTTTTGAAGATCGAGATGAAGTTTATCTTTTCCTTCAAGATACTTTTTTTGATCTTTTTTAATTTTTGGATCAGTATCAGGAAGTCTAGAAGCATATTCCTTTTGATAATCGTTTAATTCTTCAAATAGACCATCCTTAAATTGTTTAAATGAAAGCATATTTATTAACTTTGCATAAATAATAACATATCTATTTATGAATATACGAAATGCTATTATTCACCGCCAACGGAAAAACCACTACACCATTATTACTACAAAACGGCTTAGGTAGCTGGAATAATTCATCATCTAGTATAGGTGAATATGGATCAAATAGCCCATCAGAATTAAATCCGTCTACATGGGGAAATGTCACCCAACAATCCATTCAAACAAATGCAGTATGGGGAAATAATGTATCAACCAGTACAGATATTACTTCAAACTATCAAACATTATCATGGCCTATTCATTTAGGGAATTCTAGGTATCCATATTATATGATGTTTTATATCAATGCAAATAGTAAATCTGCATTGGTAAAGGCAGGAAATAATACAAATAATGCCAGCACAACTGCTAATACATCACAGCAGGCATTGAGTCAGCAGACAGCAGGAGCAAATGCACAAGTTGCAGCATTCAGTAAAACTGGTGTAGGAAGTGCAGTATCATCTTCATTGAATGCTATAGGAAATACAACAGTAAATGCTACAAATTCTATTATAAAAACTATCAATTCTGTCATACCAAAGTCATATCAGTTATCATCATTCTCTAAGTTAAATCCACAACAATTTTTGGCAACATATAAAAGAGTTAAATATGCTTTTGCTCTACCAATCCCATCGGAAGTAGAATTTAATAATGAGACAATCTTTAATAATGTTGGTGCAGGTCAGTTAGGAACTATCCTTAAAGATGCATTTGTTAATGGTGGTCATGGACTAACAGAAGATGCCATGAAAATTCTTGCACAGGATGCGCCAAGTGCTGCTTTAGGACTATTGAATTCTGCTATAGGAGGAAATACTGATGCTGCTGCTTATGGGGACTTGTTCAAAAAAATGCAGGGCATAGCAACAAATGACAGGCGTGAGCAAATATTCCAAGGGGCGCATAATAGATCATTTACATTTACATGGCTATTGATACCACACAATCAACAAGAGTCAGAAAATATCAAAGGCATTATTAAGTGGCTTAAATATAATCAATATCCAGAACTTGATTCTACTACAGGATTAAATCTGATTACTCCCAATGAATTTGATATTGAATTTATGTATTCAGGTTCAGAAATGACAGGGGTTCCAAAGATTGCCACATGTTATCTTGATAGTGTAAGAGAGCATTATACACCAGTAGGAAAATGGGTTGCTTATGAAGGAACTGATAATCCATTTGCAGTAGCATTACAATGTAGATTCACTGAAATTGAGCCATTAATCAGACAACAGATTAGTAAAGGATATTAAAAATGGAAGGTTTCTTTTCTAATTTTCCTCTTGTCAATTATGATTTTACCAATAATACAGACTTTAATAATCTGTCTGACATAACAACAAATCTGACTACAAGAGTAGTTCTTAATATCAATCCAGATGACTTTGCAAAAATAGTAATCAAATATACCATTACTGGAAATGAATTGCCAGAGAATATATCAAATCGTATATATGGTACACCTGATCTTGCATGGACTATTATCTATATTAACTCCATCAGAGATTTGTCTAATGAATGGCCTATGTCAGAGATTGAACTTGTTCAGTATATTACTAACAAATATGGAACTTTGAACATAAACACAATCAAACATTATGAGAAGATACCAGAAAATATCGTAATGGATAAAGCATATATAACTTCAAATTATGGAAGCCAATATGTAAATCCTATTACTAATTATGACTATGAGACAAGGATTAATGACAAAAAAAGATATATCTATCTTGTATCACCATTATATATTCAAGAGTTTGTTAAACAGTATGCGGCGGCATTAGCAGTATGACTACTGAAACTTTACAATTTGCCGGACAGGTAATTATAGATAGTCTATATCTTATTAATTCAGCAGGTAATACAAAGTTTGATATATCTCTATTGTTCAAAGAGATTGACCTGTATGAAGATATATTCTCTACTTCAATGACAGGGACTATTATCATGGTAGAAGGATTTAATCTATTATCCAACTTTCCTATTCTTGGTGAAGAAGTAATATCATTGTCATATCATACACCAACTTTTGATACAGTTATCACAAAAAATTTTGCTATTACATCGGTAAACAAGAAATATGTTCAGAACAATAAACAGATATATATTCTAGGACTTATTACCTATGAATCTGTTATTGATATGACAACAAAACTATATAAAAGATATTCAGGAACAAGTGATACGATTATATCAAATGTATTTAATCAGGTATTTCCACAGTCACCATTAATAGTAGAATCATCAAGCAATAACATATCTATTATTGCACCTACTATATCACCATTTGATTTCATTAATCTTCTTGCAAAGAAATCAATCTCTACATCTTCATATAGAGAGCCATCATTTTTATTCTATGAATCAAATACAGGATACAAATGCATGTCAATAGGCACATTATATTCTGCTAATCCTTCATTTACTTGGAGATATTCAAACTCTACTCTTAGACAAAATCTACCAGATGGAGAGTCTACAAGAGACATCAATGCAGAATATGAAAATGCTAAGGATATGGAGATTATCAATCAATTCAATACAATTGAAAAACTTACAAGTGGTGCAATGGGTAATACCGTATATGAGATTGATACCATAAGAAAAAATATAAAACCTATAAAATATTCTTATCTTGATGACTTTTCATCTGGATCGCATTTGAATAAGTTCCCTGTTGATACCAATAATCTATTACATTCTTATGATGATGTTGTTTCAAGCTGTGTAACTGTTCCCGGTGTATTTAATGGATACAATCAAGATTTTGATGCAACCATAAAGGCTAGAAGACTTGCAAAGATCATGGAAACACAGTTTGTAAAGATAAAACTTGTCATGAATGGCAGGTCTGATATGGAAGTTGGTAACATGGTAAATTTTGAAATGGGAAAGTTTTCATCGTCTGATTCATCAACTATAAATTCTGATGACAGAATAGATAGATATTATAGTGGAAATTATCTGATTTCAGCTATTCAACATAGATTGACTATGACTCGACATGAAGCTGTTGTAGAGATAATTAAAGATTCATTCCCTGTTAAGGTACAGTAATGGCAGATAAAAAATACATACGAGTTAATGATGTAAATGGACTTTCAAATCTGAAAGCTGATGAAATATTCATCTTCTGGAAATCTGATAGTACAGGAAAAGGATATTTCAGAACTCTTGATGGAAAGTTTGTATCTGACAAAGTTGAGTCTGATCTTATAAAAGCCATGCAAAGAGGATGGTTTGATATATCTGATGACAAGTCAAAATTTCCTAAAGACAGATCATTATCACATAATGCCACTAATAAAGTAGAAGGTCTTATCAGACATAAAGAAAATGAGAAAGATGCTAAACATCCTAATGAAGGTAAACCTGCAAGTGAATTTCTTAATCATAACATAGATAATCAGCTAAATCTTAGCCCTCCACCAAAGCCTGTAACAAAAAAGACTAAGCCTGTCAAGCGTACTGCTTCACAAAGAAAAGATGATGAAGAAGATAAGTATCCTACTCTTTTCAAGAACTTTACTGCAAAAGAACAGATACTATTACATCAGCTTGCATACCTTTGGAGAAAAGGGACTATTCAAGGATGGAAAAAATATTTTGAGTCACAGGATAGGGATAATAGAACAGATGATGTAAACGAATATATTCATCTAGGACTTGCAAAGAAGAATGTTGAAGATGATGATATTCCGCCTTTGAATGTCCTAAAGAAGATTCCTATTATTAGTCATAATAGAGAACTTCTATTGTATTATGAAAGAAAACTAAATCGTGGTGCTGGACGGTCAACTGAAAATTCTTCAAGCTTTTCATTCAAGAATGCCATAAAGATAGACAAAAATGCCTTACCTACATCATGGAAGATTGCTGCAAATGTTGGATCAGGTTTGGTATCAATGTTATCAGGAACATCAAAGTTAGCTGGAAACCTGTTAAAGTCTGGCAAGAAAGAAGAAGGTAGAAACTTACCTAAGTATGGAAATTCTTTACTTGACAAGCTAAAAAATACAATTTCACCGAACAGTGTACCTAAACCTAGATGGCTAGATGATCCTCATAATCCAGATTCTACTCCATTAAAAGAAAAGTCAAAGTCTGGCAAGAAAGAAGACAAAGATCATAAAGTTGAAGATACAAAATCTGCTACTGGAATACTAAAAAAGATTGACAATAATATCAGTAAACTTCTTGCGGCATTCTTGGCTAAAGGAAAATCGCCAAGAGAAAAGGATGCTAAGAACATATCTGGAAAAGATGTAACAGATAGCAATGAAATAAATCATGAGATAGAATCAAATCAAGAACATGATCCAGAAACAAAAAAGTCTTCAAAGAAATCTGGCATATTTGGTCTATTGACATCTATGGTACTTGGAGCAATAGCCAAGTTTAGAAAACTTTTAGAAAAAATGTTCTCTGGCGTCTTTGATGTCGTAAAGGGCGCATTCAAAATTGTAAAAGGGTTTGGTTCAATCCTAGAAAGTATTGGTAAGTCAATCTTTAAGGCAATTGAAGGTCTTGCAAAGATAGCATATTCTTTTGGGAAGAAAGCTGTTGCAGGAATTGTAGAAGGTGGGAAAAAAGTATTAGGAACTGCTGGAAAGGTTGGGTCTAAAGTATTAGAAAAGGTTCCTAAAAATGCCAAGACATTAAAGATGCTAAAAGGCGCAGCAGGTGGGCTTGCATCACTTGCAGGTGGGTATGTGCTTGACAAGGCATATGACTATGAGACTAAAAGGGGAAATGTAAAAACTGGCGCTGGATTAAATGTAGCATCAGATGCATTGACAGGTGCAGGGATTGGTGCAGAAGTTGGATCAGTAGTTCCTGTAGTAGGAACTGCTATAGGTGCAGGAATTGGGGGATTAGCTGGTGCAGGGTATGGACTATATCATAACTGGAATACTCTTACTGCTTCACAAAAAAATAAAGCTGCCCCAATAGTAGCAGCTAATGAACAGGCTAGAAGAAATCAAGTTGCAGCGTCAAATAAACAAACTGATAAGATTGTTCAGTCAAACAAAACAAATAACAATAGTGCCGTTACAAATGTTACAAAAGTTGTACCTGAACCACGAAATACTGATAGTACAATTCAAAGGTGGGTTGATAGCAAATTCAGATGGAGTATGTAATTATTGTATCTGAATTTGCTAGGTTGCTAGTCAATCAATAAGGAATATCTTCATCAAATAGATCATTTAGAACATCATCAAGTTCATCTGATTTCTGTGATGACTTAGATGTCTTACCTGATTTTGCTGATGATCTTTCTTCAATCTGCTCGAATTCATCATCAATTTCATCAGAAGCAGATTTAGACTTTGATTTTGATTGAATATTACCTAAAACCAGATCAAGTCTTTTTTGCAGTTCTTCTTGAGTCTTAAAGTTTTCAGCAGCAATATGACTGGATACTGATTGTTGTTCTTTTACATGAGCAAAGAATGTTTCAATCTGTTCTTCGGTTAGACTTGACTCATTATCAAAGGTTGACTTGTCATATTTTGTTTGTCCGTCAACTTTTCTAATTTTGAATCTAAAGTTTGCACCTTCTTCTAGATCAAACACATTGATAGGTTGTTCATCATCAAATTCCGGTTCAAGTTTTGAAGCAATAATATCAAAAATTGTTGAGCCATATTTGAACTTATAGATTTTCCCATTATGTTCAGGGTTCTTAGGATCATTGATTACCATAATCCATGAGTAATATTCAATCTTACGCTTACGTTCTCTTACAAGAGTTTTGTTAGATTCTACGTTGGTTTCCCATAATTCACTATTTGCAGAACAGATAGGACATTCTTGTCCAATGGTTGTTGGACAATTTTCAATTAGCCATTTACCATTGTTTTTGAATCCATGTTTATACATTTTTGCAAATGGTAGATCATCTTCATTAAATCCGGGTAGGAATCTAATTGTGACCTGTGCATTACCTGCTGCATCACGGGTTGGATAGTAGAAATATTCGTCTTCACGAACAGAGCCATTTGATTTAGCAGTTTTAGCTGCTGATTGAAGTTTTTGTAGCAGTGACATATTTACCTTTCTATGAGTGACTTTGAGCATTTCGCTACTGTCGTCTAAATGTTTAGTTATGTGTTGCATTACTATTTATAGGTCAAGTGGCAAGCTAGTTTTTTTATTAACCAGCAATCCAAGAGACATACCTTCATCATTTAGATGCTCATAGAGCATTGGAGTGATTAACTTGTATTTAACAAGATCATCATATTCCATGTCAATTTTTTCAAGAATAGCTAGTGTGGCATCGATATAACTAATATCATCCTGCCACACTAGATTATCTATCATAACATACAGCTTTTCTGCTGTCAAAAATAAGTCATCCATTATTAAAATTCTTTATCAATGGTCTTGCCTGTTGGCTTATATGTTGACAGATTTACAAAGTTAGCTACCTTAAAATTTTGCGTAGCTTCATGAAACAATTCCCCATCAATAGTTTTTACCACAGGAGAATCTTTTAGTACATAAACTACATCAGCATTTATGTTACTGACATATTCAACAAACTTGTAAAGCATTTGATTCCTTTCTTACAACGTCTCGGATGTCCATTAGAGTTCGATAAATTTCCCATCCACGAGACTCATTTGATTCAGGCATAGGATACTTCTTGATAGTGTCTTCATCTTCCAAGAAGAATTCGATATACTTGTCGATTACTGCTAGATCACTTTCATCATAGAAAAACATTTTGTATCCTTTCATGTAAAAAGTTTATTTATTCTTCATATGGATCATTGCCAAACAATGTTTCCCATTCATCAGGTGTAATTCCTGTTAGAATAAATTCTCGTTGGTCTGCATCAAGTTCTGGAAAGATGTTTTGAATTAGTTCATCACCAAAACAAAATCTGTCCATCTGCTCTTTTGTGACAGGAAAGTCAATAGTACGCTCAATTCCTGTTGCTAAACTAGTTCTAGTAATCAGCATTATAGTCCTTCTGGAAATAAAACATCAATGTGAATTGTAATAAAAACACCAATGAAAATATATTCTCGCTGTTCATCAGTAAATTCTGGAAGAATTTCTTTTAGAATAGCTGGCACTCTTTCTAAAAGTTCATTCTGTTCATCAGATAGTTCTTCAAGTTTAAAATGGTCGATTACTTTTTGAAAAGATTCTTTAATTGCCATGATTACTCCATCAAATTTACGTTAGTTAGCTTACCTGTAATGTTATACTTTTCTTTAAGGAATGTCAAGCATCCTTCAATATATTTTCTTCGTGCAACTATCTTGCCACCATAAAATGCCAGATAATGCTTATCTCGTAGGATGATAGAGCCATCGCTTAAAGATATATTTTTTGTTTTGTGATTGTTTTGGAGATTTATGGTATAAGGATTGATATACTCAATTTCAGGCCATAATTCAATCAACTTTTGTTTCAGGTGTGTCGGTACACTGATCGGTAGCATCATCTTCTTTCAAATTATCTGATTGTCTAAGTTTTTTAATCAGTTCAAGCTTCTTATCGATTAGTTCGCGCTCGAACAAATCTTTGTATAATAATCATTTTCATCTTTCATTATTAAATCTTTCTCAAATAATAACAGTTATCATTGTACCATAAATTTTGAAGATGTCAAGCAAATTATGCAGATTGCATAGCAGTGATAGTATTACCTGCTGTTGCAATAGTGATTGATGTCAGGACAAGATAGGGCCATGCGTCAGGAATGTACATATATTGTGTATCTCCTGATGTAGTTCCATGAGTGATTGTTCCAAGTGATGTAAGATGTACACCATCTAATGAACCATTCACAACGTATGAACCACCACCAGTACCAGTAATATATGATTGTAGAACAGATGGCGCACCAGTTGCTCTAGGCATTGTGATTGTATAAGTAGGCTGTCCTAGATTGAAATATGGGATATGAACATATCCCTGTAGACCTATCTGATTGTAGTCAGTAATAGAAATTGTAAATACTGTACTTGATGTAACAGTAACAGAAACATTAGCTAGAATCTGTGGAGTGTTTTCAAAATACAATGAAACAAGCTGCCCTGTTGTTAGCAAATGTGGACTAACAGTAGTTACAGTTAATGTACCTGCTGGATATGTTGTTGCCGCAAAAGTTGCAGTGTATTGGATTTGAGTAGCTAATGTTCTTACTTTAGATGATGACATTTATTGTACCAGTATAGAATTAAGTACAATGCTTTGGTAACAAGGTGCATTGTTAAACCCCGTAATGGTTGTTTAAGCAGCCATTAGATAGACAGTATCATTTGCGTCTATACTTATTTAGTTTTACAAGTATCTCTCTTGGATTGCCATCTATAGTATTCACATCCCAATCGAATCCAGAACATCCCCATTGAACTTACATGTTTAATCAATTACTATTACTATCATAATATGAATATGGTGGAGATGAGGGGAATCGAACCCCTGTCTTGAAACACTTTCGTATAGTCAGTTTACAATCATTATTACTATTTATAGTGAAATCAATTTCTTCCACGAAGACATTGAACTTTCATTATACTGCATCAACCTAGATTTATGTGCTAGAATATTTGCATAACTATAGTCTATCACTCTTGACAGTTTCTTGCAAATATCAGTCTGATCGTTGACTTTTGCAGTAAACCACCAGCTACTAAAAGGAACTTCATCCGAAACAAGAATAGGAGTTCCAACAGATAATGCATCAGCAGCAACAATATTAAATGTCTCGGAATATGAAACTTGCATAACTGCATCCATTTCCTTGCATAAAGAGGTAAATTCATCATGCTCTAGCCATTCATGCTCTACCAGTTCATGATTAAAATGATTGTCAAACAATGCTCTAAGGTTATGCAGGATAGGTTCACCTTTCATTTCAAGTCTGGTAGAATTGATATGAAATCTAAGACCAATGTTCTTTTTCTCTGCATATTCAATAGCAGCTAACGCCTGAATCATATGGTTCTTTAATGGTCTGATTGCACCAAAACATCCAATGTCAATCCAGTCTTTCTTTACCTTCTCTTTTTTGACAAAAGTTGAAGTGTCATAGTAATTAGGTAGATATAAAATTTCTTTATCATTTTGAGTAGACCTATTCAATTTTTCTAATGACTTCTTCATCCTGACAGAATTTGTTCCGATGAAAACATTTTTATACATTTGAGATTTAATAATCCAGTCATAAGCAATTCCTTCTTGTGACATAAAAGAAATCTCTGAATGTAGTCTTACAATCCATTTTACATCAGGATGTAGATTGACAAGTACATTAAACTTTTCTGGAACTACCCATAACGCTTCAATGATGACAATTTTTGGAGAGTGTTCTGTAACTAGCCTATCAATGCAGTTATTGTCTATAGCAATCTCTACAGCAGATGACAGACCAATCTTTTTTAACATATCATTAACAAAGTTTGCAGAGTTTGATAGACCAGATGAATTGATGTTGGTGTAAGGTTGATTCTCTAATGATTCTTTTCTTTTCAGGATGAACAGAATGTCTGACATGATAAATCCAATGGTAGAATAAATTACTATTTATGGTAAAAACTGTTGAAATTCTCATAGAACAGTGTAAAATAGCTACATCAACTGACGAAAGGTACTTACATCATGGCTTACTTCTCTCAAGAAATGAAAAAAGAACGTGCTGAAAGCATCAAGAACATTGCTAAGAAGTATGGTGTTAAAGTTAGTCTTGCTGTACAAAATCATAGCACCTTGGTCGTGACAATCAAGTCTGGTAAGTTGAACTTCATTGCAGACAAGATTGAATCTGTGGGTAATCATAGTTTTGATGCAAAAAATGTCATTGAAAACATTGAAAACATTGCAAAGAGTCGCCATTTTGCATATCTTCCTTATTGGAACCATCAAGGAAACGATAGCCAAGAACAAAAGTGTCTGAAAGAAATTTATGATGCTGCCATGAAAGGCAATCATGATAATTCTGATGTAATGACCGATTATTTTGATGTTGGTTTTTATGTTGATGTTCAAGTTGGTGCATGGAACAAGCCATATCAGCTTGAAGCATAAAATGATCTAAATTTGCATAGAATACATTTTGCTGGTAAGATGGATTCCATGTTCTATAAATAGTAGAACAAATTCCGCCTGATACCCTTCTCGGCCTGAATAAAGTCCACACTACCAGCATTTTGTACAGGGACTATAAATCTAGGAAAGACTCTCTTAGAGAACATGCAAATGTTCATAGCTTACTTGGGAGAAGTCAACTTCGTCTAAAATAAGTATAAATGCGGCGCAAACACCGTTAAAGCACTTGATTTGACATAAATCGAACGCTGGTGGGAGTCAATAATATAATCTTGTTTTTCTTACTGATGATTTAGGTTAAAACCTAATTATTCAATCTTCATAATAGTTAAATAATTATTAATCGACTGATAGATGTTTGTTAAATAAATCTTCATAAAGAGTAGCATGATAGTCTTCATTCTCTACTGATAGATTTATTCATAAAGATTCTTCATACAAAAAACATAAACATCTTCATAAAGAGTAGACTGACAATCTTCATAATCTTTTAATAAGAACTTACCTAAAGTCTTTATACAACAAGCATAATTCTTTTCATAAAGACTATTCTGCTAATCTTCATACAACAAAAATAAAAATCTTCATAATTCGTTTTATTGAGGATTGACTACAAAATCCTTATGCTAATTCTTTATTCTTTTTACATGAGGATTAATCTTTTAACTTTATTCTCAATCTTCATCAATAAATAGTCTTCATAATACTCTTTATAAAGACATCATGCCAGTTTATATAGACCTAGACCTAAATTTTAACGTCAATCCTTATACTCAAGACGAGTTCTTGATTACTGATGTAGCAGCAGCTAAAGTAGCCTTAAAGAATCTCTTGATGACTTCTCAAGGTGAAGTTCTATATACTCCTGAATATGGAGTAGGAATCAATCAGACATTGTTTGAACTTTTGAATCCTGTATATATTTCTTACCTGAAAAGATTAATTAACAATCAGGTTACTAATTATATACCGGAAATCAAGATTATTGACATACAAGTTGTATCCTCACTAAATTCAAATTCTATATCAATCATCATTAATTTTTATGTAAATTTGAATGCTGAATTACAGACATTTACCTATAGTTTAGATAGAGTAAGTTAATTCTTTATAATCAATAACTTAATTTTGAATATCGCATTTAAATTGAATTTAGAAAATCATCAAGCTACTACCCTACATACCCATGCAAAAAGTTGCCTATTTATGGAAAATATAGATAATAAAATCAATGACTTACAAGACCAAGAAAATAGAGTGTCAAACAGTACAATAAGCTTCCTAAAATCTTTTCTAAAGTTTGTTTCTTGGGTAAAATCTAAGCTAAAGCTTTGACTAAATCTTGATGAAGTTCTGGAACTTTATTGAACCAGTTTTTGAATATCTTTGCTCTGATATTTGAGTTGAGACATAATGGATCAAACAATGCACCTGTCATGTAGAGTGCAGCTTCTTCACAATATGTTAATGATGCCTTGGTTGTGACAAACAGTAGGATTTCTCTCTTGAACTGTTCAGGATTTTCTTTTGCATCTGCTTTGATAAAATCGTTAGATGACCAGTAAGTTTTCCAGTCAGAAGATTTCTTTATCTTTGTCTTCTTTCCGTCTTTTGTCTTGTATCCGGTCATATATAACATCTTCCTACCAATATACCATTCACCCGATTCTAGGTTAGTAATCTTGTATAGAAATCCTAGAGCATTAGCTGGTATATCTGAATCTTCAATGTCTTTATTATTATACTGCCAGTTAGACATTCTTTAGAAGACTTTTTAGTTCTGCCATGTTTCCGGTAAACACCACATTAGAATCTTTAATTAGAGTATTTCCAGTTGGTACAGGTTGTTTGATGTCAGTCTTTATCTTATTAAGTGATAATAGTTGCTTGTTAATATCTGACACGGCTTTTAATACTCCTGTCACTACTTCAACTGCTCTAACAGATTCTTCTTCTCTTAGAATCCTCATGCTGATATGCAATACTTCTTCTGCTGTATCAAGTATGTTATAATGATTCTGTCTGGTTACATCAAAGTCAACATCCAATGGTTCACCTTCTGGCGGAACGCTAATAGCTTTTCCATCAGTTGTATGTACTGTTACAGGTGCAACATTAAATATTTTGTCTAATGTGTCAGTCATAGGAAATTAGATTAGAGGTTTTCGCTTGATGTCCATTGGAACTTCTGGCATTGGACGTTTCTCAAGATATTTTCTTTTAAGATCGGCCAGATATTCTCTGAATGATTTAAGTGTCATGTCGTTCGCTTTCTTCTCTTAGATCAGCTAGTATAAAATTAAGATAGATGTCCCTTTCCCAAGGTAACATATTCTGTATGTCTTCTAATGTATATTTAGATTTCTCAAGTTTATAGCATAATAAGTGATTAAGTCGGTAATATTCTTCTAAGGATTCTCCCGACTCAATCCCTAGTCGAAAAAATTTTCAAGTCCTCTTAATTCAATGTCATTCTTTGCACCACATTTACAATTATATGAATGTGATACTTTTACAACAGGCATATTACTCAAGAAACTTTCTATCTTCGATACCTGATCTTGAGTCATACTACCAATAAAATTAATAATAGACTCTTTTGATTCATCTCTCATATAAGTAACAATTGTCTGTCCTGAATCAGTAACAATATAGTCAATAGCAGATGCCAGATACATTGATACGTCTTCATCAGTAGGATATTCAGGAAATGTCAGTGATGATCCGATACTAGGATATTTCATTACCATATCATACTTGTCATCAAGTTTAATGATGTTAGAATTTTCTGGTACAATTACCTCAACCTTTGACATGTCAATCTGAATAGGATTCATATTTTCACATGCTTCGCATTTATGTATTAAGTCTAGTGTTTCCCCGACAGATTTGTTTCTGATATTAATAAATAACACTTCTGCATCTGAAACAGAAAGATCATCTAGTTTCACTTTATTGTCTGTGCATAAAGATATTAGATTGTCAAGTGCAGTCTTTACATTTTCTTGACTGGAATCTTGTAATGCCATTAGTAACACTGATCTTTCTCTAGTAACAAATGGTCTATATTTAACATTTTTACCAGAAGGAAGTTTTACATTAAAGGTTGGAATTGATAAAGTAGGAATCATTATCTTGTCTTTCTAGTATTGAAGTTTATTGCAGAGAATGGAGTATTCTGAAATTTTATGTTGTGATGTATAAATTTTGAATTATTTGTGTCAATCCAAATATATGTTCCATTACTTGATATATTGTATTTATCTATAGATTTAATGTTATTTTCAAGAATTTCTTTATTGTTCGTTAGGTTAACAGAATCAGTTTTTATGTTATATCCTAAAGTATATAACGGTATATCTGAATTTACATTATAGACATTCCTAATATGATTATCTATATCATGTTTTGATTTGTCTATAAGATTATCATGTATCAAATCTCTCATTTGATGTCTATATAATATTCCTATTTCTGATATTTTTTTGCTTTTAGTTTTCTTATACCATTGTTTTCTTTCTTCTGTATTATTTCCATGACTGTTATCTTCTAATTCTTTATCCATCTTATATTTTATTGAAAATAAATTAGCATGGTCAAATCCTATGGAACTAGATATTGATTCTAATCCAAATGATGAAAGTGTTATATTTCCTGTATTGGTAAGTTTTAAAGAAAGTCCTATGAAGTTTTTATCTGATTTTATAACTAGGTCTGAACATCCTGCATCTGGAAGATCAAATGATACGAAATCTGACTTTCCGTATGAAGTCCAATAGCATTCATCTACTTTGAATTGAGATTTTAATCTGTCTGATGATTTTATGGCATATGATTTTACTGTTTCAACTTCATTGCCATATTGAGAATACATTCTTTCAATATACTCATTAGGATTTGATGCGCGATTAAATGTAAGCTGTTTACAAAGATTTAATCCTACAAATAGTTCAAAGAGTTTACCTCTATCATGATTTTTCATTATTTTATGGTGTAAGTGTCTCTACTATTGTATAAGGTTGATTTTGATTTGCTGAAATTGGTTTAATGGCATAATTAATTGTTTCCACTATTTCATCTGGATTCATCATACCAAGACCAACAGTAACGTCTTTGATAACACCATATCCAATATTGGTAGGCCCATAATAGTTTACAGGAACCTTGAATTGATATGTTGTCATTATCATTCTTTGTGTTTCTACATCCCCGGTATACTGATCCTCAACAGTCATGCCATTGTAGTAAACCTGAAAGTCATTGCTTATATTATACTCTGGAAGACTAGTATAGTTCAAATTTAGGAATGGCTGAAAGTATGGTAAAATCTGTTCCTGAATCTGAAAGTTGTCTACATTATCCTTTGTTAGACAGTAAAGATTAACTGATAGATCAATAGGGCTAGGACTATAAATTTTTGTTCTTGAACCATCATTATTACTTCCATTTAGATATGTCCCATTAAATCCAAGTTTTCTATCAGAATTATAGGTATAGTCAACAATCTCAAATGACATTCTAGGCAATGTTATCTGTACTTGTGGAGAAGTAAAGTCAGGTCTTTCTGTGATGGACGCATACCATTTAGCTTTAGGACTATATTCAATTGGGACAGGATAGTCTTGAATCTTCATCCCATTACCATCATATTTCTGAACTGTTATACCATCAAATAGACTTCCAAATGCCACTAAAAACGACAAGGTAGTCTGATGATAGAAGTAATTAGAAAACAGTGTCATGATTAGCTGAATGGCGTGGTAATGACAGTATTTATTGATGTACTAGGAGTTTGGAAGTCAACTTCTACATCTCTTGATACAGTAGTTTCTCCTGTAATTTCTTGTAAGAAATAGTCAGAATCTTCTTGTAGCATATCATTGCCAAATTCATCAGTGATTGTATAAGATAACATATCTTGGCTGAATGTAGTGTCAAACAGGTCAATCTCTGGCACACCAGTATCAACAATCTCATTCTGATACAAGTAAGCCTCGCATGACAGTGTGTAAGTATAATTTTTACCCATTTGGAAAAATTGTGCATCATAGTCAACAAACTTGATAACCATTAAAAAGTTTGTCATAGGATCATAGATCAAATCACCCTCAAATGGTCTGTTATAATTAGACTTGTTAAATGTGGCCGTACCATTCAGGTAAGGTTGTCCATTAAACATTGACATTACTTCCTGTTCCCATCTTGGAATAGAAACAGCAAGCTTGTAACTGTTGTTTATCTGTAGACCAAACTTTGAGTAAATCTCTTTTTGCCCATCAAATCCCATTGAATCTACCAGATACATTTCAATAGGAATAGCGACATCAAAGCTTGATAGTACATCTTCTCCAAGGATAAGTTGGGTCAATTGTTGATTTCTAGGTAGATAATAATACACTCTGCCCATCATCTTAATAACTTCTGTAGATAATCCTTGGATTATATTCTGATTGCTCTTTGATTGATTCTGATTAAAATAAGGATTGATTAATGGTAACTTTGCTTTGCTTGCACCTGATACATATGGAGTTGTATAATCTAATAGATTTCCTGATTCATTAGAAATTGACAAAAATTGCCAATAAAAATTATCTGATAAACTTCCAGTATCAGTATAGCTTATAACATATGAAAGACTATTAGAACCTGTATCTATAAAACTTCCATTTTCAGATATGCTTTGATTATTTGTTAAAGTATAAATACTATCATTTGATAACACTCCATTTTCAGTGACGTTTATATAAGCAGATAAAGTTTTTGTAGAACTGTCAATAAATGATCCATTATCAGTTGAATTCAGGTTAATTATATAATTGTTTATATAGCTATCAATTAATGTTCCAGATTCATTATATAAAATGTTATTTGTTAGAGTTGATGATGCAATATCAAAAGAAGTAATATTCTCAAATATATTTACTTGAGATTGGATATTATTAGACTGAGAATCTATAAATGTAGATGACTCATATGTACTTAATGTACCATTAAGATTTGTACTATTGCTATCTGATAGGTTAACACTATCAAACATATTATATTCAAATAATACATTTTCAACAGAATTGTAAGACAATGATCCTGATTCAGATATGCTCAAATATGCAAACATAGATTCAGTATATGAATCTGATAATGATCCTGATTCTGTTACTGATAGATTTGATATTCCACTTGATGAATCTGATAATGATACTGATTCTGTTACTGATAGATTTGATATTCCACTTGATGAATCTGATAATGATACTGATTCTGTTACTGATAGATTTACAGTTAAGTTTGTAGAACTTGAATCAGTTAATGAACCTGCTTCTACTATTGATAAATTGATAGTAGATTGTTGCTGTTGTACTATTGCTGATGATAGAAAGTACATCTATTATGTTACTGAACTGATGCGCCAGTTTACAGTTCTGGCCGTTGCAGATAACATTTTCAATGACATGTTCCATCCATTACCTAATATAATTGGTGGATAGACATATCCGGGGATTGTTTGTTGATTTGATATTTGTTTACTGTCATAAACTACTTGTGTGCCTGCTGAAACAGTAGTTTCATAGATTGTAAGTTGTATAATATCTCCATCAACTAGGTTTGTTAAGTCCATGAATAATTCATATAGTCCAGCAGATGCTATCGGCGCAGCAGTAGTCGATGCATTAGGCAAGAAATATTCTGTTGTTGTTATTGATGTAGAACCTGAATATGCGTTTACATTGATAGCCATGTTATGATCCTAATATCATGGTTTGTTGTGCGGAAGTTATTAAATTTTTTGATGCAAGATAATTAATAAAATAGATTGTATCTACATTTGATACGTCTACAGTAGGGGTAGCATTTAGCATTGTCATTGCAGCAGATATTACATAATCTGTAGCTGATGCAACTTGAATTGATGCTAATGTCGATAAACCAAATAGGTTAAGAAAATCTACTTTTGACATAACAGTATTAACTGGTGGCAAGGCTGGTGCGGCCCATATATTAGTTGCCGAATTATAAGTCCATCCTATACCATATCCTGTAACTTCCTGCATTGCCGTATATTGTGGATACAATGATTGAACTTTTGATACTGAATCTGCAAGTATATTATTTACTACTAGACCACTCTTATTTAACAAGAATACATTCATTAGACTGCACTCCAATATGTTATTTTTAAGTATCCTATAGAACCATTGGAACCCGCCGCTTGTCCATTACCACCTGTTCCGCCAGCACCAAATCCTGTCGCATTAGCAGGTGCCACTCCTAGACCAGTTGCACCTACTCCGGGCAAGCCGAATAATGATGCGCCACCAATTCCACCGCCGCCCCATGATGTGGTGCCGTTTTGTCCGCCTGATTGATACGCCGGAAATGTGCCATAAGACGCACCAAATGCAATTTGTGCAGCACCACCAACTCCACCTACTACTGTTACAGTAGTAGATGCGTTTCCACCAGATGCACCAGATGAACAATATACTGTGCCAAAAAATGATTGTATATATTCTAATCCGTGATTTCCGCTAATTGCAGTGGCACCATTACTAACACCAGCACCACCGGCCTCAATAGCCATATATGAACTGGCCGCCGCCTGCCCAGCATTTCCTCCTGCACCACTAGCACTTGTGGTTGCTGCCTTTCCGCCAGTAGAACCAGACAATCTTATTTCTCCGGCTGCTCCGGCAAATGGAACTGCACTAAATTGATTAGATAATAGTCCACTGATTAATGTATCGCCGCCATTGGTGCCATTAGCACCAGCTGCTCCACCTGTCCCTGCTGCACCTAGAGAAATTGTTAGCACGGCACCCTTTGCCCAATTTATAGGAAAATTGGCAACAGACATGGCACTTCCGCCACCACCGCCCCCAGCAGCTTCTGTGGTAGAACTTGACCCACCGCCACCACCCCCGCCACCGCCGCATCCATCAACATAACCACTTAAACATCCATCTGGTGTATGCCATGTCCAAGGACCACTCGTAGAACTGGCATCAGTTCTAACGCCATCAAATACAATGCCAGTTCCAGCAATGAATTCTACTGTATGTTGTCTAAGTTGTCCTAAAATCAAAGACATTATTGAACTTCTTTAATTTCTGATTGCTTGAATGATTTTCTATGAACTTGACCTACTTCATCAGCCCATTCAATGATAACAAGTACAGAACCATCATATTGATCCTGTGAGAATCCAATAACAGTGCCTTTAATTGGATTAGGCATTACTTGTTCTACAACACTATTTAATACAATTGACATTTACATTAATCCTTATACTTATACAGATAGGGTATAGCTTACTGTTACAATATTTCCAGAAGAAACTACTTGAGCACCAGTCCCAAATGCACCTGCTGACAAAAGTGTTCCTGCTGTGCTACCAATAGTATTTACTGCACCAGTTCCATAAACTAGAAAGCATCCTTCAATAGTCCCTGCACCAGTCATTGTAAATGACACAGCAGTAGAAGTGGTTTTTGATCCGCCAGATGCAGACGAAAATGAAGCTGTGCCTCTTGATGCAAAAGTAGGCGCATTTGTAGACCCTGCTTCTGTCCATCCAGAATGACTAGCCATAGTATCAGTAGCAGAAGTTGCAGTCCATGATACTGATGAAATAAGTCCTAGGTATGGGCCAGTTACAGTATATGCTGAACCTGATAGAATAGTATCAAGTGCTAGATTTTTGCCAATTGTACAAACTACGTTTTTAATTTCTTCGTTCCATAATAGAACACCTTCTGAATCATAGCATGATACATTATATGATCCTTTAGCAGAAAATGTTTCTGCTTGTGCTGCACCAGTATTTACTGACATATTTAAAGTTTCCTTTGCGTTTAATTTTTCTTGTGACATGTTTATCCTATCATAAAAGTTAATGGACCTGATGCATCAATTGCTTCTGCTTCCAAATCCTTGATTTCTTGAACAGCTTCTTGATAATATTTATCTCCATCAAACATGATGCCGCCGGGAAGCTGTACTCCGGCATATTTTCTGATATTATAAGCCCATGTTCTTTTTATTAATGCGGTTGTATATTTTCTTAACCATATATCAGTATATAAAGCAGGATATACTGTTTCATCAACAACTTTATATATTTCTGCTACAATAACATTTCCAACAGGCAAATCATAGTTCCAGTTAATATCAAGGTAAAGCTTATCCATTCTACGATTATATCTGAAATCTTTCTGTTTTCTTAGAACAAAGTCAAGTTGCCCTAAATAATTCTCAACTCCATATAGATATGACATGCCAGCAGATGCAATATTTTCAATTTCTGCCATCATTACCTGATATTGAATATTAAACATGTAATCAGATGATGATAAAATTGTTTTAAGGTCTAGTATCTTGATAACGCCATATGTCCCTGTTGGCGGAACAATATAACCTAAGTCTGGATCGCCTAATACTATATTTGTAATAGTTCCAATTGGATTATATGACTCATTCTGTAGGTTGATCGTATCACCAACCTGAAACTTGATATATCCATTCTGATATCCTATAGTAACTACATTACCAGATATTGATACAACAGTTGCTACAGTGTTTCCTGTAGAATTCGCAATGTTATCATTTACATTGATACCAGTAACAGATGTTAATGTTAGTTGTGTTCCTTGGATTTTATACACAAAATAATCTCTAATCAGTCCATCAAAGTGATATTCTTGATAAAATCTAACTGCACTATCAATACAGTCTAATAACTGATCTTCTGTGATTTCAATATTTACTGAACCACCACCTAATTGTCTTAGACAATAATCTGCAAGTGCCTGTTGAGTATTAATAGAGACTGATGGTACTGGTTCTCTAATATCTACTAGGATTATCTGATTAAATGACTGACCTGCCGACGTTGAAACTGTGCATGTTACATTATATACAACATTTGCTATACCATTTCCAATAGGCTGTGTAACAATAGGACCAGTTGTTACATATGAACCAACAAGTATTAATGCAGGACTAGGATCAGTTCCAGCCTGAACAGATGCATTAAATGCAACAGATGTAATATTTTCTCCTAATGCAAGTCTTCCAGAGAAATCAAATATATAATTGACTACATCTGTGGTAGTCTTATAAACTACCTTAGTAGGACTTGCAGGAACAGAATATCCACCAAATTCAGGCATTATTGTTTACCTTGTGTTTTTGCTACTGCCGTAATAGAATTAAGCTTGTCAGCTTTATCTTCTACTATTGATATAAGAGTATTTACCATAGTTTTCAATTCATCAACTTTATCATTTAAGTGTCTTACTTCTACTTCAAGTTGACTTACTTTAATAGTAGCACTATCTTTTTCTTTTTCTAGTTGTGATAATAGATTTACATAATACTCAATCTTTTTTTGATGATCTTTTCTTTCTGAATCAAGTTTATTAAGACAATTCTCTCGTTCATTCTTGATATTGTCCATCAAATCAGTAATTGTCTTGTCTAGCTTTTTTTCCAAATCAACCTTTCCAGACTTTCTTCTAGTCCAGAAATATGTTGATATTGCCGCACCTATACCTGAAATGATTGCTGGAAAATATGTTTGTATAAAATTGTCTGTAGAATTTAGCTGCAAATCTAAAATCATTTGTTACTGTCTTTCTTGTTATGTTTTTAATTTTACGATTAGATCATTCAGCATACTTTCAAGATTATCTATTCTTTTTTTGAAATTATCAATATCCTCGTCTTTTTTCTCTAGGATTTTTGCAGTATGTTGATATTCATCAAATTCACGTTTATTATGACTTACATATATGCCTGCTGATTGCTTTTTCATATTATGCCTTTATGCTAGGAATATTGCACTAAAATCTTTAACAGATGGAACATCACATGGATTTGATGCTGTTAATACTAGCTTAATTTGACCAGCAGTAAATCCAGTTAATCCATTTACATATACTTGTTGATCTGTATATGTAGACTGATTAGCAGACATACTATATGCAATATTAGTCCAAGGTGTATTATTTAGTCTTGACTGTGAAGTTGCCACTCTATAATATATCTGTACATTTCCTGTTACACCAGAAATCACACTGAACATTGCCTGAATTCCAGTTGATGAATTAGCAAGGATAATAGGATTTGTAATATAGATTGATTCAGAAGTAGAACCAACAGGTGCAATATCTGAAACAAATCCAGTTGCTTGAGTAATAGTAGTTGATGCAGGGCTTTCAGATGTTACTGTTGATGAAACATAGATTGAAAGTCCAATCGAGTTAATTATTTCAGTGGTATAGTTGTTATTGGTTGTCCCTGTAATTGTGATATATGAACCAATTTGCAGGTTGCTCATATCAAAACCAGTTGGGAATGTGATAGTATTATTTGTTGAACTAAATGTAACACTTGCTTGTGCTGAACAAATTGTAGTATTATCAGTTACCAAATTCTGTGCAGTAGAAGTAGGATATACTTTATATGAATTCAGGATAGCTGATATATTATTTCTATTTAGTAATGGTGACAGATTAAGGTCATTTGTTGTCAGGTTAATAGTTGCTGTCAGTGACTTGGAACCTGCAAGAATTCCTGTTTCATTTTCAGGAGACATTACATACTTGGAGTTAATCAGTCCTACAGAAGTATTTAATGCAAGCTTTGTCTGAGTAGCATCAAGTCCACCAGAACCAGTATTACCAGTAATAGATACATTAATACTCCCATTGTTAAGATAGTATGCGTTTCCTACATATACACTAATAGCATCATATCTGATATTAGTATCACAGGTTACAGCAGTTCCTCCATAAGGACCAGTTGTTGTGCTTGTAGCAGATAAGTTTATCGTATAATAGTCATCTGAAACAATAGAGGCTACAGTAAATGTTCCAACAAATCTAGGATCAGTAGAACCAGCATAAGTTACCTTGAATCCTGTCTGACATCCATGTGAAGGATTATATACTCTTACAAGAGTTGTTCCATTAGCTGTGATAAATGGATTAACTGGCATGTAAGTTGTATTCAGAGTTTGATTCTGCAAGGTAATAGCAGAAGCATTAGAACTGAATAATGCCTGATTCAATGTGAATTTTAGAGTCTGATTAGGATTAGGAACCCATGTAGAGTTATTCTGTGACTCAAAGAATGCACCAGTATAAGGTTGTTGTGCAACTATTAGAGTAGGATCAGTTAATGAAGTCTGTCCCATCTGTGCAACAAACACTTTATAATATGATGAATTACTAATCAGTTTTAGGCAATATTCTTTACCATGCTGTAATACAATCGGCTGTAGGAATTGGCATCTTGTGGCAACACTTCCATCAGATGAAACAGTAATATCTTGAGGATTTAGAACAGCAGTAGCACCATTCAATAAATCAGCAGCAGGATACCCATTTTCTGTTTCACAAATCTGAACAATCAATGGTTGTGTTTCATTTGCTTCAACATATGCAACATAAATGTCAGCAGATGTTATAATACATCCATTTGACATATTTGACGGAATAGTGAATATCTGTGCCAATGGATCAAAGTTTAATACTGTATTATACTGAGTATTTGTAGTATTATATGTAGTGGTATTAACAACATCTAATGTGCCACCGACTACGAATGGCGCATAAGTATTTGATGTACCATTTCCTAGACTTGTTGATGAACTAAGGCTAAATGTTCTTGTGCCTGCTTTTACCTGACCGGGCGGGATATAGAATACTGAATATAGATTTCCAAGGCTATTTGTCTGCATATTAGCAGGTGCTACTACAGATGTCACATTAGCAGTTGCGCCAGAAATGCTACCTGTGATAGTTACACCTACAGGAACAGATGTGGCTGATTGTGAACTAAATGTATTTCCATATGCTGATGTAGCAGTATATGAATTCATGTTAGTTACATATAACACTGTCTGATATGCAGATGCAGCAGGATTATATTCAACTTCTCTTGCAACAATTACGCCAGCATATAGCAGAGTGGATGTTGCCCAATATTTGAATACTTCACCACCTGATAAAATGTTATCATGAGTCCAGAAGCCACCCGGATATAATGAACTAAAGTTGCCTTGATAATCTGTTGTAATGACATTTCTTAGAGGATCATATGTATTTGATGCAGTGGTATCATTAAATCCTTGGAATTGTCCTGCTTCATAGTTAATATAGATTTTAGTACATGGAACTACTGATGAACTATAGTTTGTGCCATCAACAAAGAAATACATCTGTGTAAATGGTTCAAGTCCAGATGCTTGTACAACTACTGGCATATTCTGTGAATATGGAAGATTGATTGTAGAAGTTGAGTCCTGAACAGTATTTGTAGTAGATGAAGTTGTTGCAGTAGTTGTTACACCCCTTAATGGTTCAGGCAAAAATGTCCAATAATTTCTTGGCTGTTGCCAGAAATTTCCTGTCCATTGAGCATACACCATGCTAAAGTTGGAACGTAAATGAACCCATGCTTTAGTGTTAGTAGAACTTACAGAAGTGTTGATAACATTGTTGATGTTATCTGTATCCACCCATACATCACTAGATGGTGTAAGCTGCATGTTACCAGACCATCTAAAAGTAGAATATGGGTTTACATATTGAGTAGTTGTAGCAATTGACTGTGTGACACATGCATTTTCAGTGTATGGAAGCATGTAATAATCGCCATATACTGAATATCCTAGAGATTGTCTATTAGAAGGTGTAATAGACTGAGGTTCAGTTAATGGCACAGAAAATATCTGTGTATTTCCTGTTAATACTTGATCTGATATACCAATAATTGCCCTATAATCAGGATTTGAAGTATCTGCTACTGAAAGGCTATTAAATGAGTCTGCAATAAATCCATTTTTATATCTTGACAGACCGTTTGCATCATACACATTCATGTTAGAAGTATTTTGTTCAAGCTGTGACATAGCCACATAATACTCTACATTAGACAATCTTTTATCTAAATCACCAATATCTGCCATTGTGTATCTTTGATGTTTAGATACAGTGATGGTAATATCAGATGATGGATTAGAAGTATAAGGCAAGAATGATAGTTCTGCTACTGGCATAGTCATATCAGGAGTGACAGGAACTACAGGGTTTGTCATTGGAATGCCAGTAATATATTCAAATACGCCGCCTGATGACAATACCAGTAAGTCAATTCTTGGAAGATAATATGAATATGATGATACCAAACTACTATTTGCCAGACATGGGCTTGCAATTAAAGCATTCGCACCAAATGTAGCAGGGCTATCAGTTCTTGATCTAAAATCAATACAGTCTGCCAGTCTATATTCAGTATTGTTATGAACTTCTACAGGAATAGAACCATAAGGAATTGATGAATATGAGTTTGCACTAAAATAGTCACCAGAAGAATGTGAGAAGTATTCAAATGTTATCTTGATAGGATTCTGTGGTACTGGCATACCAGAAATTCTTTTGGCACTTGAAATATCATAGTATGATGAATTTGAATTGTTACTTAAAGAATACCATGTGGTTATATCAGTCTCGCCAGTTGATGAATAAGTGGTAGGTGTACCAGACATTGTTATCTTGGTAATAACCTGTGCATCAGCTTGTGTTAATGGAATATTTGCAGAAGTATATCCATATCCTGATAATAGAGTGTTATTGTTAACGTCAGTGATTGTATTAGAGTTGACTATAACAGTTAGAGTAGCAAGAGTTTTAGTCTTTTCTTTTGCTGATGCCTGTGAATGTCTAATTATTAATTGTGCGCCATAAGTTGTTCCAGAAGTCAATCCTGAAATTGTCATGATTGTTTGAGTAGAATCAAGACTGATAGTAGGATTGATAATAGCGCCAGCAGCAGTAGATACAATATGACCTGTAATACCAACAAATGTATCACCTGATGTTGATAAGGTATAAGTGTATGATGTAGAAGTTGCAGTAAATGTCAGATATTTCTTTACTTCATAGGCAAAGTCAATACTACCTGATGAAGTTCTAACTGACTGGATATAACTGTCTGTTACAGGTGCAAGCAGGATTCCAGAAGTAAGTGTAGGTTTATTCCATACAACTTGAGCATCAGTTAAAGATGCAGCAGCAGTAGCAGTTAATGTTAATTCATAGTCATTGATAATGTTTTGGACAGTTACAGCAGTTCCATTGATATAGATTGTTGCGCCATTTACTAATTGAGTAGTAAATGCAGTTCCAGAACCAAATACGGTAGCAGAACCAGATGTAGTTGTTACTACACCAGATAGGTTTGTTGGTGTTAGATTAAGATTTGCACTGAATCCTGATGCAGAAGTAATAGCATAAGCATTACTTACAAATGTATATCCTTGATACATCTGTAGGTCTACAATAAACAGGTTATATACTGATGTAGTAGAACCAATTGTACCAGAGACATATTCTAACGAAGTTGCATAAGCTGTTCCGATAACAGTAGATGAATTGTTTACAATGTTGATAGCAGTCATTGTACCAGTATTTACAATGCCTACAACATTTGTAATTGGAGTATAATCAGAGTTTGGCGCACCAAATGCAATGCCAGTCTTTTGTGCAGCAGTAGCAGCTTTAGGAATTGTTATCTGTGTCTGTGGAGTCTTGATAGCATGACCATGAACATATGATTTTCCTGCACCTACATTAAGAGTTAGATTTCCATTGTCTGCTATGTTTGTTGCAAGGTTTGATGTTGTCAGTACATTAGCGCCATTATTAACAGGCATTGTGCTGATATACTGCCAGTTAATGTTACCGTCTGATGCAATTCCAAATGTCTGAACTGGTGCAGTTGTACCAGTATAGCCAGTATTCATTGCAATGTATGTATTACTTGAATTGGTTACAATGTCGCCTATCAAACATGGTATATTCTGCGCCCATTGACCTAGATTATTGTTTCTGTATGGCTGACATGAAATCTTATAAGGATTAATAGTAAAATCGCCTGCTTCATCGTAAGTTCTTTGTGCAAGAAGTTTTTCAATTTTTGAATATTGAGTGGTATTGTTATTGTATTGAATTGATCCATTAACAATTTGCATTAATGGAATAAATGTTAATGTGCTATTGGTACTATTTGTATAGTATAAGTTTCTTGTAGTAAGAGTCAATACAATCTGATACCTATTTGCGCCGGGTGCAGCTTGATTAGGTGTACCAGTTGCATTATCATATAATGTAATGTCTTGACTTGGAGTTACAATATTTTCTGTGATTGTAAGTCCAATAGTAACAGATGGAGTAGAATCATACTTATCAAGTACAATGCTTTGGCTGTCAACTCCGACAAAATATCCATTTACATAATAGATGCCTTGAGATATTGATACGATGGAACCTGTACCAATAGCAGTAGAACCTGTATTTAGCTGGAAATATAGATTTAGAGTTGATGAAAATACAAGTTCACCTTGTATCAAGTTTTGATATGTACTGGTAGCAGATACTACTTTATAATAGATTGTACCGGGATCAGTAGAAGTAGATGGTTCATAGTGAAGAATTGATACAGTTACTTCAGAACTTTGACCAACAACATATAGACCTACAAGAGATTGTCCAATAGAGTCAATGCTGACACCTGCATAAGTTGCCTGACACTTAGCATATTGAATTGTATTATCATAGGCAAGAGTTCCACCTTGTATGACAGTTCCATTAACAAATGTGGCATCGCCCTGTTTCTGAATCTGATTTTGCAACATGCTTTGAATCTGATTCATTTCCCTTGTTTGAACAGGATTGCCGGGGACAAATAGAACTTTTAGATAGTTATTAGGTTCAGCATTTGCTACGAAATCATCAAAATATGGAGAGTTATTGAAGTTAAATGTCATTCTGCTACATTCTTATTTTTGGACATTACTATTTATAATCAGAATGACAACACTACTGTAATATTTTCTGTTTGTCCAGTTGCTCTTAAAATTGCAGGTCTATATTCTGCATAGATAATTTTACCAGAATATTTTGCTACAGTTGGTTCAGTAATTGATGAAATTGTTCCAGATGAAGGTTGTAAGGTTGACCCTGCTTGAAATGAAGTTGATCCACCAGCATAACTAAAGTTTTCATTAGATGTTCTGATTACTCTTACAACCCCATTTCCTGAATCAACTACAATGCCTTTAGCGCCTGTAACAGAATCAGTTACGACTTCATTAGGCGTATATGATCCGCCCGATACCACCAGTGAAATAGTTGCATCCAAGTCAGTTGCAGTAGCAATAGTAGTTGTATTATAAGTATAAGGATTGCTTACCAGACAAACTTTTCTATAAGAGTTTGTAACAGTGAATACGCCAGATTCATTTGAAATAAGACTCTGATTAATAATACAGTTAAATGCATTCAAATCGCTTACAGGATCAACCCCAAGACCTTTCATTGAAGTATAGATAACATCAAGAACTACGCCTGTTCCGCCAGTAGGAATAATATCAATATAGCTATATCCAGTACCGGGATTGGTTATTTGAATGGAAAGAATTGATCCTCCTGCACCATAAGTAATAGTCCCTTGAATGCCTGTACCATCACCTGTTATAGTAGCATTGGTTGACAATGGAGCAGAACCAGCAGCACCAGCATTATATCCTGTGCCACCTGATATAACATTTACTGTATACACCCCACCTTTGTATGTGGCAGAATTTGTCTGTGAAGTCCATTGATTAAAGTATGGACTATTAGCTGTCTGTGTAGTTGTAATTGTAGATACAGGATGATATGTAGCAGTTGAAAACTGTGATAATTGTGAATTTCCAGTATTTGCGATAAATTTCCAGTAATATCCATCAGAACATTGAATTACACCAGTAGTTCCTTGATTTGATCCAAAGTCAGGGTCTACTGTAGATGGTTGTACTACGCCATTAATAATACTTTGTTGAAGACAAATATAGATGTTATATAATGAAGTAATGACATAATACTTTGCCTGACTTAAATCGGCAGGATAAGGTACATAAGTTGATGTATTAGGTCCATTATATACTGATTGTCTTGAACCATTCCAGTCATGTCTATATGCATCATACTTTACATTATTAGTCCACATTTCTTTATATATACCATAAGACATATTTCCAGATGGTATAATTTTAAGTTGCATCATATCTTCCCAATCTTGATCATCAGATATGACGTTGTTATATGGATTAGGAACTGGTGTATCCTGTGAAGTAGAATAATACCAATATTCAGGTCTTGCAATGCCAAGGTATAATGATCCTACACCAGAAGAATAGGAGTTAATAAAATTGGTAACATTTGCAATTCTTAATGAATTTCTGATTATAGCAGACATCTTAGTTCTTTACTTGTAGATTTTGATCTGGTGCTGTTAGTGCTCTTTTACAATGTCCCGGATTAACTTGATCTAATATCCAGCATAGAAATTTACATAGACTTGAATTGCTATGAGCACACCTGCTGCTAATAGTTTGTCCTAATGCACCATTAAATGACACATTACCTAAATCGTCAATCGCAATTGCTATATTCCATGCTTCATCTTGATTTACAATGATTGCATAAAGATACGCAAATAATGAAATCATGGCACCAATTACCAATAATGGAAACAGTGATAAAAGTATTAACATTTTTACAACTTTTTTATTCATATAATGTCCTTTATTTATTATTTATAATGTGTTATGTTCCAAGATAAGATGCCATATTTACAGAATATTGTTCAGCCTGTGTTAATGTTAATTCCCCAACATTTGCATTGTTACCTCTTTGCAAAAATTGGGTGCATCCGATGTAATATGCAATTGTCGTGTCAGAGCCGTAGATCATGTTCATGACCGTGTTCGTGGATACCCAGACATGCGGGTCGGTTGCAATCGTAGTCGCTCCGGCTGTTGTTGCGTAGCCGAACGACAGATTCCCAATTCCGTCATAGTACACGAATACCACGACGCCGTTGGCATTTGCATCCGATATCGCCCCTGCTGGCAGAACCGCAACCGGCTGAGAAGATGCCGTCCCTCCAGAAACGTAGGTACCCGGATTTGATGTCAATGAATAAGTGAAAGTTGTTGAATTTACTATAGTTATTGCATATGTTCCGTTGTACCCAGATGGCGACACCGAACCTATAACGATATATTGTCCAGTTACAAACGTGTTTGGTAGTGTGGTTGTAATTGTCACTAGTCCATTCGCCCATGATGCGGAAGCGATGTTGTAATTTATATCGAAGGTTTTGATTGATACAGAGTTGGCGGCACCGTTCATCGACAAACTGAATGCTGCGCCAGTATTGCCAATGAGTGTGGAATACAACCCGGAACCAATCGCGCCAGACGCGAATTTAACAGCCGCCATCCAGACCCAAGGTGTTCCGGACGCAAGATTCGCAGAATACGAACTGCTGCTGGCATAGTATTCCTGACTGGTATTCATCTCCCACCAGCCGGTAGATGGCACAGACGCCGCACCAGTTCCGGTTTTGAGCGGCGCATACACACCGACTAGCGGTGATATTGCGACGGTCGGCAGGGCACCGTTGTTGACTTTGCTGTCCCAGATCAGCGACGAATCTGGCTCATACCAGGATGACGAAATGTATGACACGATGCCGGTCAGCACGTTGATGTTTTTGCTTGCTGACTTGACTACAGCCCGATACTGATTCGGATACCCCGATGCCCCATCGGTCGCATTATTGAATATCAGGTTGCCGCCGGTGATCGAAAAATTGGCGTTGTCATTTCCAGCGATGATGGTATGCGTGTACGCCGCCCCTGCGCTATCTGAAGTAGGCAGCGCAGTAATTGTCAGCGGGTATGTCGGGGAGCTGTAGATGTAATCATTGGTAATTGTGTACGGGGTTACTCTTGTGTATCCAGCTACCGAGTTCTGCGCAGAAACCGCCGTGTACCGATCATCGAGGTTGACCAGATCAGAGCCGGTCGAGAATGTTGTCTGATGCCCGGTCGTGGCGAAATAGCACGTCGTAGTGAATCCGCCCTGCCCGAGAGCTTTCATCCAGTCTTGATGAATCGACTCGTAGATAGACCCGGAAGCGATTACCCCAGCGTATGAATTTTGGATGACGGGGAACAGTGGCAGGTCCAGGCTGTTGATTGCCCCCTCGTAACCAATCTGCGAGATTCTGCTGCCGTAGACTGCTGGCGATGTAATGTAGCTGTTCAGCGCCACAACAGAGCCGTAAAAGTCGTTGAAGGTGGAATCGCAGAAGGCAGATATTTGCGACTGCGAGCTGACGCTGTAATACCGATCCGAGTACATTGTAGACGATGGTATCGTGTTGCTGCCGACATTGATACTGATCGTGTACTGACCACCACCGAGAACTGCCGTGATGAATGCGTCGATGTACTGCCCATTCGCCGACGAGCTGAATCCGGTGATCGAGTAAATGGTCTCGCCAGTGGCAATCGTGGTTCCTTGGAGGTATGGCGACAGGATTCCCATTCCCACCGCCAAAGGGACACCAGTCACTGAACCAGTTACCGTCATTGTGTTGCCGGAAATGCTGGCCGTGAAAGACGAGAGCGCATATACAGGCAGGCTCTGCCCTGACACCGCCGCGGTGAGTGTGCCGTCGAGCGTGTAGGTAGACCCTGAACTTGAGATGATTTGCAACGGGGAAACCGCCAATCCGCCGACTTGATTTCCGGCAAAAGCCGTTCCACCCGTAAATGTCAGTGACCCAGCCGTCGTAACCGCAGCGCCTGTCAGTGTCGAAATGGTGAGGATGTTAGCCGAGGTCGGCATGGCAACTGTGTATTTTTGCAGCCCAAAAATAGGTACCCCGCTGCCTACGCCACCCGCAGACCACACATAGATATCGTATGAATTCCCAGCAGTCAGGCCGGACACATACGACCCTCTGACAGAGCCGCCCGTGACAGTCGTTTTTGTGCTGGTTTTGCTTTGAAAACTTGAAGTTGCACCAGACGTGACAGATACGCTGCCGGTCGCAGTTGCGAGCTGTGTCAGGCCCCGGATGACTTGCTGTGCGCTGATGACGGTTCCGGCAGGATAGACACTGAAATTCAACGTCTGCGTGAAGTCTGAGAAGCCGCGAATTGCCAGCGTGCCGTTGATGCTGGGCACAAGTTCGACACCGAAATGGTTCAGGTAAAAGTACGGCGCACCATGCACAAAGTCAACATCAGATGCCTGAGAACCCATGTTTGATAGCACAGCTGGCAGTGTAGTTGGGCCATTCTCGAACTGATACCCGACAGTTTTTCTGTATGCTGTACGGTGGACACCAGCGGCATCAAGTTGCGTAAATGCATTGCCAATGATCTTGCCAGTGCCGATTTGCCAGCTTTGCTGCATGTTGCAATTCGCCGGTGTGATGCCGCTCATGGTGTAATAGCCGCTCGCGTGCCACGTCAACGAATTGTATGCGCCGCCGACCGTGAGAGTGTAGAAGTAGCACTGTACCGCCGTTGGGTTTACTGCGGTGCCGGACGGGCCTTGGCCGGAATACTTGAAAGAGATGTTACCGGCATGGACCATCGTATATGATCCATTCGTTGTGCCAGCAATCGCCAACTGAACTGTATTTGCATCCACCACCTGCATGACAAATACCGGGGTTTGCAGGGTTCCTGCCGACACATTCCAATATGGGACGTAGGTTGACAACGGGTATCCAAGCGTCACGCCGTTCAGGTAGTTGGTCTCGGTCGTGTTTGTGGCAAGTGGTGTACCCCCACCGGCCAGCGTGCCTGACGTTGTGTAGCCGTGGCCCGGCACCTTGAAATATGTGTTGATGCCGAAAACATTCGGTGACGCTGTGCTGGTTGCGTTTGCGGAAAGCGTCAGTGTATACGCCCCGCTTGATCCGGTGACATTCGTGACGTAGGTGTTTGCCGGAAGCGCAGATGGGGTAATATATGAAGTTGCCGAGGTCGAAATCAGCATGCCATTTGCTGGAGGAGTTGCGCCTGTAAACGACACCGAATTCGACCCAGATGTTAGTGAGAGCGCACCGCCAGACCATACTGTAGTGTCAATAGTGCCAGTTTGCCGGGGGCAACTATACATAATCGCGTAGTTTTGAGACTGTGCGTATGCCGATCCGGGGTTCCAGATTTCGTTCGATACTTCAATGATTGGCGTCAATGCCGGTTTCAACCCGGCATTCAGCAATTGCAATGCGTTCGTGTAATAGGCATTTTCGGCCTGCATCGGCAATGAAACCCACGGATTTATGCCGGTGATGTTTGCGAGCGAAATAATGTCCTCAAGCGGGATCACGCTTCCGTTGAACGTCTGTGGTTCAATCGACGTTGCAAGATTGGGCCGATTTGCCCAAAGCACCGAATATCGACCACCTATGTCGAGGTCTTGCATGTGTCGGTAAAACGGCACGTTCAGGCTGGCGAGGTACTGCACAAAATTCGGGTTGAACGGGTGTACCGATACGTTGTTCACCTGGTACGACGGGTTGCCGGGCGTAGCCAAGTATGCTTTCCAGCTATTCCACTGGCTCTGCCAGGCTGCCGGGATCACTTCTAGGTCAGTCAACGACCCATTCTGTATCCACAGCGTCATCAGCCCGGCCTGCTCAGTGCCATAATAGCCGTTGATCAGGCCATTCGGGTATGCCATCGTTGGCGAAGAATAGTTGTTCAGCGTCAGGGTATTGGTGATGACCCCATTGTTGTTGACGCTTGAAAA
>JAEHJW020004663.1_pt1 | contig 35325 bp, 34 predicted proteins | sample 9271431 | NCBI WGS metagenome assembly JAEHJW02 | reverse complement strand
AATCCACCTTTACCATTTTTCATATTCAATGTAGAAGTTACTAAAGTATATCCACCATAAGGCAAAACTTTACCTGTCTTTAATATTACTATACCTTTCTTATTTTTAAATGCTTTAGGTAATTTTGTTTTAGTTATATATTCATATTCTTTTTGAGGTATAAATTGAATTTGAGTTGGTCCTTTAATTGTTTGATATTTAATCTTAGTTTTAGTAACTGGTATAACTTTAGTTAGTGTTTTAATTTTAGGAACAATTTTAATTTTAGTTGCATACCAAAAATATCTATATAAAATTGCAGATATTATCAATATTATAATGAAAGCAATATATTGATAAAGATGTGGTTTAATATATTTTTTATAAAAATTCATTTAATAACTCCTAATTATAATTTAATTTATTTAAACAACTTTGTAATGTTTTATTTTTCAATTCATCACTTATAACATTTACAATTATTTTTGCTTGTTCGCTTGTTAAACTTATTTGACTATCATATTCATCAATAATTATTACTTCATTTTCAAAAAATTTTATAATAGGAAATTTTTCTTTTAAAATTATATCATCAATTTCCATTATTGTTATTATTTTGTTTTATTTTGTATATTTTATATATACCTTTAGCTACATAAGCGCCTACTGTTGATGCCCATATTGCTTCCATATAATTAGTAATATTTGTAGGCATATCTTTATGGAATATAAAAACAAAAGATAATAAAATTATCATACTAATAATAAATATAAAACTTATTATAACTATTGTTTCTTCTATTGATGTATTTTCAAAATTTAAGTATTGTAATAAAAAATTTTTAATTTTTTGCCACATAAATATTTCTCCTAAAATATTACACAAGGAAATTCAAACCAATCATTATTTATAGTTTTGGTTATTTTTAACCCATAATATTGATTAGCAAAATAAAAAATAGCTTGAGGATATTTTAAACAATTTATCCAATTTGAAACTAAACTTTCATTATTCACTGCATCTTCCCATGTTTGAATAGAACCATCTGCTAAATGATTTTGATATAATTCTTCAAAATTTTCAGGTCCACAATTATAACTTAATAAACTCATAGCAATTTTTAATGAACCTGTAAGATTATTAATATCTGAATTACCATGTTTACCATTATAAAATTGTAAATCATAATTCATACCAACTTGAACATTTAAATTTGAATTGTTTAAATCTATAGTAATTGGATAACCAATATCTTGTAATGCTGTTTTATCTACTTGCATTAATCCATATGAACCACCATTACTATCATTTGCAAAAGCATTTGTATCACCTGCTGATTCTCTAGTAACTTGACCACATATTATTTCTTTAGGTATTTCATTATTTACAAATATTTGAGAATAATATTTACTAATTAAATTTTCAATTTCAGTATATGTTAAAATCATTTTAAACTACCCCCGTTATAATATATTCTGAAGATTCAGTTAAAGCATCTACTATATTATCTACCATTTCATTAACATTTTCTTGAAATTGTCCCATTACAGATACATAGCTTGCATTAGAAAGAAAATTTTCAAAACTTTCTCTCAAATTAGTATTTAATGCATTTATATATTCACTATCATTATACATAGTTCCTTTAACAGGAATTAAAATATTATTTTCCATAATCTTTTTTTGTTCTGATATAAAATTTACTAAAGAATTTTTTAAATCACTTTTCTTATCAAATTCTATTAAAACTATTGGAATAGCTTTATTTACTGCATTCACAGAATTAATAGATTTATGATTAAAAGATTCTGTAATATTATACATTTCAGATAAAGCACCATCTAATGCATTATCATTTATAGTACTTATAATATAACTATTACCAGCAAAATTACCTACATTAGATTCTAATATTTGAAAACTATTAGTATATATATCTAATTGCATATCTTCTTTTATTTTTTTATTTATTTTTTTTTCACATCCATGTGTTTTATATAAATTTTTAGCTTTTGTAGCAATAGAATCTTTGTGCCATTGTCTAGCTCTTAAATATGCTGAATATACCATTCCACAATTTATTTCACAATTTCCAGTAGTTACAGGAAATGCTAAATTTTTTGAATCTAAAAATGCTTTAGATCCACATTGATCTAACATTTTATGTCTGTTAGAAGTTTTACTTATAAATTTTTTAACTTTTTTAGATGTAATAGGCATTTATAAATCCTCCATTATGTATATTATTTTAATTTAATATTGTTCAAAAAGAAAGATTATCTAAACAAAATATATTATAAATTATAGTAAGAGAAGTAACTCCAAGGTTACAGAAATGTAACCTTGGAAATTACCTTTTTATAACTTTCTTAACTAACTATTATAACCATGCATTTGTTGGATTTGCACCAGGAGTTCCATTAAATCCTGTAGCAGTTCCTTGACCATATGCTTGATTAAAGTTTGTAAGATTAATTATTGAAATACCATTCGGTCTTACAACTGATGTTGCATACCTACTCAATATAGTCATAGCTGGTTTGTTCTGTAATGGATATGGCATTAAAACAGCTGGGACATATGGGCTGTATAAAAATACAGATTTTATTTCCACATCTGGTTTATATGTTAACAACATTTGACCTTGAGGTACGATTGGAGTTGTTAATACTTTCCATTTTCCACCCTGTAAAGATGCTGTACCATAACCAAATTCACCACCATCCTGTGCTGAACCATTATAAACAAATCCATTTAATGATTCTAATATAGAAGCATCTATAGGATTACAAGCTATAATATTAGCTGACTGAATATTTGTATCGGTATAAATAACTTCAGATGCTAATGTTAACTTTGGTATTATGTTTTCATACCATATTTTTGGACCTAAATAGAAATCTGAAGGAGCAGCATAACTAAATGATTGTCTATGAGAATCATCAACCATATTAGTATTATTAGCAATAGCAAATAATGTTCCTACGATTTCTCTATCAATATCCATTTGAATCTGCTGACCCATAACTGTAACAAATTCAGCCTGTAAATCAATATCATATAATGCTTTGATATCTTGTTCATACTGAACTGTCCATTGTGCTGAAATTTCTCTATCTTTAACCTGCAATCTAATTTTATTTAAAACAAGTTGTGTATAAGGATTAATTGTATTTTCTTCTAAGGAAGTAGAAACACTAAATCCTAATGCTTTAACAACACCAGTTGCAGAATTTAAAGTTAACATACCTGTATAATAATCAATAGTTCCAGTTATTGTATCAGTTGCACCACCTATAGAAACTGAAAATGCAATATTACCATCAACATCTGGAGATTCAGTTATATCTACTGTATTACCATTACCATCTGAAGCACTATATAATAATAAATCTCTTTCTATATGAGATGTTTCAGAATTTAAATTAAATAACTGTAATAAATTTGTTTGTGATGGAGTTTGTACTGAAGCACCATTAGGAAATATTGTTTTATTACTTGTATTTGGTCCAGATGAAACATTGTTATAAGAAGGTGCTGGATAAGCATTTTTATCATTCCATTTTGTAAATACTGGTTGTAAGAATGCTTTGATAACATCTGGTTTATCAATTGGAGCTACTGTAACTAATTCCCTTGCTATTAATCTTGGATAAAATATACTTAATACAGGCATAGTTAAAGTTTCATATGGCTGTAAAGCATAAGTTGAATTTTCTAACAATTTAATTCTTGTGCTTTCAGAAAGAATTTTAAACTCTTTCTTAACTTCTGGTTTCATATTCTCAGATAAACTTTCTACATAAGCATTAAAGGCTTTATTACTACCTAAGATTCTTTTAAAATCTGTAGGTGAAGTAGGTGATAAACCTGTAATGCTTTTTGTGCTAGCATAGCTTTCTTTGAGCATATACTTAACATCACTTGACATTGTAAATCCTCCTTTATTATAAATTTAATTTATTAAACATTACTGTTTCATAAATGTTCAATCTATAATAAAAAAGAAACAACTCAAATGATTTAAAAAATAAGATTTTTATTTGTTCTTTCAAAGATTTTAAAAATTAATTTTTTTTTCTTTTTTGAACAATTATTTATTTTCAGGAATCTCTTTATAATTATCTTTTAAATATATAAGCAAATATCTTATATATAAATTAAAATCATTAATAATTTCATCTAACTTGTCTACATATTGATCTAAATTATTTGATAATAAAACAAAAATATCCAAATTCATAGATAATTGAAATTTAATTTTTTCTAAATCAGTAGATTTATTATTTATAGTTAATAAATCATCAACATAATTATTCAAATTATTTAATATAGAATATACTTTATTTAATGTATAAATTTTACCTAAATCAGTTAAATTTAATGTTGGTGTAGATGCATTATTATCAAAAGGATTATTATCATTATTTCCGAAAGGATTATTCTGGTCTTCACTAGAATTAAAAGGATTATTATCTTGTGTAGTATTATTTTGTTGATCTTGATTTGTATTAAAAGGATTATTATCCTGATTAATATTTTGATTATTAGTTGTATTATCTTGTGGGATATTATCCTGTTGTTGATTATTTGTATTAAAAGGATTATCGGTTTCTTTAATATTTGGTTTTTTAATAGGCATAATTAGAATGGATTTTTATTGTTATTTTCATTTTCTTCTTCATTATTATTATTTTGTATAGAATTAATTTTTTCAGAAATATTTTCTTCTTTAACTTTATTCCAATCAATAGGTTTTAAATATTTTTCTATTATATATTTCTTAGGAACATCTAAATCTTTTAATGTATTGATTATAGTTGCTACTGTCTGATAATATTCTGCATGTTTTTCTGCAAATAATGCAGTAGGTGGATTAAAACTAATTTGAAAATCATCTATATTTTTATTATTAGGATCAGTAATTTTAAATGCTTTATGTAATAATGAAGTTAAATGTTGAGACATAGATTTTTGATAATTTAATATAGTATTAGCAAAAATAACATTTTGTTGTGATAAAGTATTTTTACTTTCTATATTTTCTTCAACACTTAAATATGCTGGTGGAACATATAAACCTGCAATCAATTCATCTCTTATACTTTTTAAATCTTCAACTCTAGAAGATAACTCACCTTGAGGCGGTATAGCTTCAAATTCAACTAATGTCCTACCATTTCTCATAGGTATATACATATCTTCAAATGTGGCTAATTGACTTGCAACTGTATCAACACTACCATTTGTATCTACAGTAAATTTTCTTCTTTCCATTTTTTCTTTAAAAGCTTCTATATATTTTTGTGCATCTCTTGTAGCACCTAATTCTACTTTTATAACTCTTCTTTCAACAGATCTAGTCATTCTTTGAACCATTATACTAGATTGTATTGCTATCATTATTCTAGCTAAAAATTCAGTTCCGTATAATAAAGAAGTTCCATATGGTGCATTTTCTAATGTAGAAATATTAAAATGTTCCATATTTTCAGGTTTAACATATCTTGCTATTATTTCTTTATTTTGACTTTGAATTAATAATTTAGCTATTATAGTTTTTAATTCATCTTTTGTATTACTTAAATCTATATTTCTATTACCTTTAATTTTAGATACTAATTTATCTACTATACCTTGTATTTGATAACTTGAGTCATCCATCATTTGAACTTGAACTTTACCTGCATCCATTGAATCTTTAACACCAGATATTTTAGATGAATTATAAGGAAATACAATATATCCTAAACAAAATTTATCACCTAATTTAACTACCATAGCAGGCGATAAATAATTTAAAAATATATCTTGTTTTTTAGTATTAATATTAAAATAATCTTTATTTGAATTTTTATTATCTTCTAATCCTTCAACAATAAATTTTACTTTTTTATTTTTATCATTATAATTATAATCTATTGTTCCTTCAGTTAATTTATAATTTCTTAATGTGGAATCGACTTCTACTATTTCAACAAAATAATCTCCTAATTTTAAAACATTAAGTGTTATATCTTTTATATAATTTTCTAATTCATATGTTTTAATAAAATTTTTTATATTATCATAATTTGTTTTAAATTGTATATCATTTGTATTAGCATTTTCTTCATTAATAATAGTTAAAGATTTTTTACTATTATCGTCAGGTTCTAAAATATTTTGAACTAAAACTTCAATAGCTCTTTTAACATAAGGTATTTTTATTGTTATAGCTTCATATTCTCTGTATCTAGATATTCTATCCTGTTCTACACTTACTGCAGAAAAATTAATACCTAAACTTTTTAAAAGTTCTTCATAACTATTAGAATTTTTATTATTAGAATTACTAGCTAATGAATTAACTAAACTAGATAATTTACTTGTATCATTTAAGTTTACAACATTTTTAAGTCTTTTCATAGACTTTTCAATGTTTATAATATCTTCAAAATCACTATTGCCAACAATAGTACTAGAAATTTTTTTACTTAATTGTTGTATTCTATTTATAATACCATTTGAATTTAATGAAGTTTTATCTGCCATGTTTTATTATCCTTTTTTAATTTTATCGACAAGTAACTGTCTAGGTAATTTATTAGTATTATTATTAATTGGTGGTTTATCAACAATTATATCTTTATCAATTATTTTTTTAATTTCTTCATTTTTAGGATTATTTAAATTTTTTACTATTTCTGAAATTAAATATTCTACTTTCAAATTTAAAAATTGACCTGTAACACCTATAAAACCTGAAATATAATTAGGTAATGTTTCTCTTAAACAATATGGTATTCTTTGTGATATCATTAATATTACACTATTACTATCACTATATAATTCATCTATTAATAATATCATTACTATAACTGATAACAATACAGCTATAGAATCTGAATTTTCTATTAAATAATTATATAAATTTTGAAATATTTCTACATCAAAATTATATATAGATAAATTAACTAATCTAAATAATTCTTTAACAAACATTTGTGTTTGTGCTTTTATTATTAAACTATCATATTTAATTAAAGGAAATTTACTATTACTAAAAATTGTGTTATCATCTTTAATAGCTAATGCTTTATTAAATGAAAATAAAGTAAAAAATAATGTCATAACAAAAATTCTATTATTATCTTTTAATTCAATATTTTTTTCTTTAATTATAATATTATTATCAGTTCCAAAATCTACAGAATATATTTCTATATTAGATTTTATATTATCAAATATTTCTTTTTGTATAACAGGTGTATGGCATAATTTTCCTATATACCATCTACATCTATCTTCAAAATCATTATTATCTATTAAGTTATTTTTATCTTTAGTAATTTCAAAAGATTCTTTTAAAAATGTTTTTATATCTATATTTAAATCTTTATTTATAGAATTTTCAAGATATATTTTTGAATTTTCATCTAATATTATCATTATATACTCCTTTTAAAATCTAAATTTTTTACCAGGAAATAAAGATGTATTTTCAGTTAAATTAATTGATTTATTACTTCTAAAATGTTGTTGATGTTCATATAAGAAACATTGTCCATCTTTGCAAGTTTGTTTCATTCTTACTATTTCTGATTCTGTAGTTTTTATTTCTGTAATATATGCTTCTTTATGAGATGGAAAAGATACAGCATCATATGAAACTATTGTTATAGGACTTCTGACATATGTAACTCCACCTTTTTGTTCTAAATTATCTGATATAGCTCTTAAACTAAATGCCATTTGAACACCATCATTTAATAATCCAGCTAATGCATAACCATTAGGTGTAGAAGTAGTTTCTATATTTCCCATTATTAAATTATTTTCAAACCATATTTCTGTAATAAGATGAGATGATTCTTTCCATAAAAATGTAGTATGTCTAATCCAATCTTTTTCACTTTCATTACCTACTATAGGATGATCTAATTCACCACCAAATGTTTTTGTTTGTAATCTTGGTCTAATAAAATCTATTGCTTGTTTCATATCAGAACCAACATAACATCTTTTATTTCTATTTTCTACATCTACAGATTGTAATATAGCACTAAATTTTACTTTTCTTGCATCTCTACTTATTATTTCTATTCTTTGAGGTTGATTAATTATTTCAGCTGATTCAATAATTAAATGTGTTGTATACATATCATTCTCCTAAACTATTTATTTTTAATTGTTCAATACGAATAAAATCTTTTAGAATATCAAGATATTGATCAAATAAAACAACAATTAAATCATTATGTTTAATATAAAATTTAGGCAATAAATTTAAATTATTTAAAAATTCATAATCTAAAAAAACATATATATTTTCATATGGTTTACTTATAATCAAAGATTTTAAAGGTATTAAATCATTATCTTTAATATACTTAGCAACTGCATCATCAAGTTGTTGCATCCAATCTTTAATTTGTTTATTTTCTTTCATTAGAGTATTAAATGTCCAACTTTTATGATATTTGCATTCTATAACACAATTAAAAGGTAAATATATATCACCATATTCTATTTTAGCATTACCAGATTCAAAATTTCTATGCAAGTCTTTCTTTTTTATATTTAAAAATAATCTTATTTTTTCAGAAATTTGATTTTCAAAATATTTACCTCTATCTTTATTTTTATTAGACATCAGAATTTTTAACTCCTTTTTTTAGAAATTATTTTATATTTGTTCACTTAAAGAACAAATATAAAAAAGGAGTATATAATAATGTATACAAATAAAGATAGTAAAAATATTTATGTTGTATTTTCAGGTTCAGGAGTTAAATTTCCTTATTTTATAGGTATATTAAGATATTTAATAGATAACGATTATAATATAAAAGGTATTGCAGGAACTTCAGGAGGTTCATTAGTATCAGGATTATATTCTTCTAATATTTTATCTAGTCAAGATTTAATGATTTTTGCTAGAGATTTTAGATTTACAGATATAATGACATTAAATTGGAAATCATTTTTTAAATTAGGTTTATATAAATGGAATGAATCAAAATTTATTAATATATTACATGAATATGGTATCAATAGTTTAAATATAGTTAATGACCAACCAATTAAATTAAAAATTGTTTCAAGTAATATTACTAAAAATAATTATGAATATTTAGAAAATATAAGTTTATATAAAGCTATATTAGCTAGTATGTCTGTTCCATATATATTTACACCTTTTAATATAAATAATAATTATTATGTAGATGGCGGATTAACAATTAATTTTGATACAAATATATGGGATAAAGAAAATGAAAATTCTTATCCTGTATTAGGTTTTTATTTTAAAGATAATAAAATAATTAATAATAAACCTAAAAATTTACTTGAATATAGTGATATGTTACTTAACACAGCTATTAATTCTCAAGAAAAAATACAAATGAATTTAGAAAAATATATTAAAAAAAATTATTTTAATATTCCTATATATACAAATTTTCCATCTTTTAAATTTAAAGTAACTAATGAAGATGTTAAAAAAATGGTTGACCAAGGTTATAATCAAAGTAAAATATTTTTAGAAGAAGTGTTTTCAGAAAGATTAAGTAATCATTTTCTAAAACAAATTTATACCATACATGCTGATATTAATAGAAAATAATTTATAACATAAAGCATTATCTTTTAATTTATTTAAATTTATTTTTTTTATTTTATCTAAAATATCTTTATATATAATCTCTTTATTAAATGAAAAATTTCTACTCTGAGCTATATCATATTCTATTTTATCTAAAGAATAATTATTAGTTAATTTATAATAAAAATTTTCAAATATATTATTACTTTCAAAATCTACATTAATTAATCTAATACCTTCATTTATTAAAGTTTCAAAAAATAATTTATTAAAATTTTTATCTGAATTAATTCTAGTAAATTCTAAAAATTTATTTTTGATATTATTTTTTTGAGTTTTTGTAACATATATCTGATATAAATCAAATTTATCTTCTTGTTTAACAAAATTTAATATACTTATTTTTTTATTCTTATCATTAGATATAATTTTAGTTTCAAATTTAAAATCATTATAACATAATTCTAAAGGATAAAAATATTTTATTTGTTTATTTAAAAAATAAACAAAATTTGTAAAAAATTCATCATTAATTACAAAATATATTTTTTTATAATTTTTTTGTAATAATATATTTCTATCATATTTAACAAGAAAATATAATCTTTCTCTCATATCAGTCATAGTAATTCACCAATTAAATTTAAATATTCATCTTTATATTTTTCTTCATAAGAAGTTTTAATTTTTAAGAAATCATTAAATATATCTTTTAAATTAATATTTTCTATATTTTCTATTTTATTATATTCTATATCTTCATTTTTAGTTTTCAAAAAAATATAACCTCTATAATTATTAGATAAGTTTCTTAATTCTTTAATATAATTATAATTACTAGGTATATTAAATATATATTTACTAAAAGATTTTTTAATATCTTTTTCTATTTCTTTTATATTTATTTTTTCATCTATAGTTAAATCAAATTGTTTTATTTTAGGATATTCAGTAGGAATACTTTTAATTTCATTTTTATCTGTATCTAAAAATAAAAATCTTTTTTCTTCATCTAATTCATCTAACCTAGTAGGAATAGGAGAACCTACATAATATATTCTTTCTGATACTTTTTGTGGTTTATGATAATGTCCTAGAATTATCCAAACATTTTTTAAATGACTAAATTGTTTAATAGAAAATTCACCTATTTTAAATTCACTACCTGTTAATTCTCCTTCTATTAAACCTAAATGTGAAACTAATAATTTTAAATTATCTGTATTTATATTTTGTAATTCTTCCATCATTAATTCAGGTTTTGAATATGCAACTAATGCAAATTCATCTTCAATAATGGGATTTTGTGGAGTAGCTATTTTTATATTTAAATTTAATAAATATGAATATACTTTTTCATTTAATATTTCATAATCATGATTTCCTAATAAAATATAAATATCTACATTATCATTTTTTATTTCTAATAAAGTTTCCATTACTTCTGTAATAATTTGTTGATGTATTAATAATTTAGAATTTATTATATCTCCTGCTATTATTAATTTAGCATTATTTTCTTTTGCATATTTAGCAGCATTTTTTAAATTCTTTAAAGGAAAATATAATTGTTCCGGTATTCCATTTACAGTTAAAGAATAATTAGTTAATTTACAATGCAAATCACCTATGATAACATATTTCATTTTTTCTCCTTATTTTTATTGGAAAACTTCCATATCAATTATATCTGTAAAACATTGTAATTCTTGTGCATATGTATTATGAGTAATAATAAATTTATTACCTTCTATTTTATCAGTTAAAAATTTAATTACTAATTCCATATTTTCTTTATCTAATCTATCTAAAAATTCATCTAATAACATCCAATTAAAATTATATTTAGAAGATAAAACATCTCTAAAAGTACATATAATACTTAATGTAGTAATAGCAAATTCACCTTGAGATAAATTTTCAATATTTATTCTTTCATTGTTCATATTTTTAACTATAATTTCTATATCTTTATCAGTTAAATCAAAATCTATTTCTAATACAGATTGATATTTTTCTTTTAATAAAGAATTAATAGTTAAAGATATTCTTTTTAGTAATATACTTTTTAATAATTTTTGATCATTCCAATATGAATATATATTTAATTTTCTTTCATACACTTCGTATTCTTTATCTAAATTAATAATATTATTATTTAAATCTATATTTTTATCATTAGAAATTTTAATCTGATCATTAATATATATTTTTTCTGAATTTAAAGTTTCTATATTAGATTGTAAAGATGTTTTGTTATTAATCATATTAGTATATATAGAACTATTATTTAATATATCTAAATTTACTTTTAAATCTTGTATGACTTGATTATATATTAAATTGGTATCTATACTTAAAATTTCATTGTTTACCTTAGTAATTTCGATATTTAAATTATCTATATTAATTTTATTATTTTTAATTTTATCATTTACTTCATTAACTAAATTTGAATATTTTAATATAGCATCATTGACTTCTTTTTCATAATTAAATTTATTATTATTTAACTTTTCTAATAAACTATTTTTATTATCTAATAATGTTTTAGATTCTAATTTTAAATTTTCAATTGAATCTTTAATTTTATTTTTTGATTCTTGAGGAATAGTTTGTTTACATAATGGACAAATATCTTTTGATAATTCTAATGTTTTATGTTGAATATCATTATTAATACTATTTATATTAGCATCTATTGTTGAAATATTTCTTTCTATAATGGAATTAGTATTTTGTAAATTATTTACTAATTCTTGTTTATGTATTTTTATTTCATTTAATAATTGATTATAAGAATTTTGATATTCAAAATCTAATTTTTGATATTCATTAATATTATTATTTAAATTTTTTAATTTAATATCATAATTAAATTTTACATCATTATATCTTTTATTATATTCATTAGTTACATCATTTTTAACTTTTATTACATAATCTATTGTTATACCATTTAATTTACTATCTATTTCAGAAATCTGATTATTATAAGATAATATTTGTTGATCAATATTTATAATTCTGTTGTTATAATTAGAAATATTATTATTAATATTAGATATGTCATTATTAATTATATTTTTATTTTGATTAATTTGATTTAACGTATTGTTAAATTCATTTATTTTATTTTTTAATTTTTCAAAAAAATCATCTATATTTAAAACACTTGTAATTACTTCTTTAATTAATTGTTTAATTTCATTTTTAGATTTGACTTGTAACATTGAGATAGTTAAAATATATTCTGGAATAAGTTTTTCTATTATAGATTTAGATGTACTAGATTTATCAGATAATATTAAACCTGATTTAGTAATAGTAACTTTACTTCCTTTACCTAATATTCTTTCTATAATATATTCTTCACCATTTATTTCTATATTAAGTTGTAAAGTAGAACTTAATTTACCTTTTTGTATTACATCACTATCAGTAGTCCCTGTTTTAGAACCATATAAACAAGTATATATAGCTTCAAATATACTACTTTTACCTGAACCATTAGAACCTTTAATTAAATAAATATTATTACCATTATCTAAATTTAATTGAAAATTAGATAATTTTTTAAAATTTTCAATTATAATAGATTTTAAAATTATACTAGTCAAAATTAAAAATCCTCTTTTTAAAAGTTAAATTAGATTTAAATCATATTCCTACCCGTACGGATAGAAATATATAAAAGTAAAATTATATCATATTATTATATATTAATATATATTCTGAATTTGAAACCATTTCATCAAGCATCCATGTTCCTGTATTTTCTTCTTGAGTTACATTATTATCTTCTTTTTTCATACCTAATAAACCCCATACATATCTAACTAACATTGTAATACCTGAACCAACCATAGCTGCAATTAATAATTTTTTTAACATAGAACCTATAGGACCATTTTGTTTTCCTGTAGCATATAAAATTGCTAACATAGTAATAGAAAGAAATATAACAAATATTCCTACAGAATAAAATTTATGTTTACTCATCCAATCTTTAGCACCATTCCAAAATTTTATTATATTATCTTTAATTGTTTTATCTTTTATATTTTTTGAAGCATTACTAACTCCTTGTTCTGCAGTTTTTGCTTGATTTTGATTTACATTTGGACCTAAATTTTTTTTAACGTCAGATGTAATAGGTTTTTCTTCAGATGTAGAGTTTTGATTTTTAAATGAATCTATATGGGCTTGATTTTCTTTTTCTGCTTCTTCTTCATCAGAATATATTTGTGTATTATTACCAACGTTTTCACCTTTAGTATGTTCAGGTTTATTACCATGTATATAATTATCTATTATATAATAATAATCATTAGTAGTAATTTCACCATTATTGACTTTTTCTAATGTTGTATCTATTATGTTTTTATTTTCTTCACTTGAATTTTGAAAATCCAAAAGTTCTTGTTTTGTAAAACTTTCATTTATCATCATTTCAATTAATGCAATATTACTTAATATATCATTCTTCTGTAATAACATTTCTCTTAATTTTGCTATACCTGGTGTATTTAAATAATTTGATTCATTTACTGCATTCCAATATTCCCTTGTTATCGGTGCTAAAAAATTATAATCTGATTCAGTTAATTTCATACCATTAATTAACATAATTTAATCTCCTTGTATTCATATATAATTTATTTTTCATATTTACCATAAATTCTTTACTATATTTTTTCATTAATATATATTTTAAACTTAAAAATATTAAACCTAAAATAAATAAATGTAATAAATATGTAATCATTAATGCAAATCCTACCATATCATGTATTAAATATAATGATGCTGTTATAAATATTGCATATTCAGCAACAATTAAAAAATAATTTTCATAATTACCTTTATAAATTTTTTTTTCTACTAAACTAACCATTTTAGCTAATTTAGGTCCAATTCTATTTAAAAATGTATCTTTATTTTTTATCAATTCTTTTGCTTTATTTTCTTCTTTAATTGATAATTTTTTTTGTTTCATATTTTCTAAATACTCTACTGTAGGATCAATATTGCCTTGAATTAAATGTTGTATAATATATTTTAATTTCATTTTTTTCTTTTTAATTTCTTCATTATCATTATCTTCTAATAACATCATTTCAGTTAATATTTTATTACTTAATTTATCATTTTTTTGTAATAATATTTCTCTTATCTTATATAATCCAGGAGTAGTAAAATATGTTGATTCATTTATTTCATTCCAATATTTTCTTGTTATTGGTTGTAAAAAATAAATTTCATTTTCAGTTATTAACATATTTAAATTAAATCTCCTTTATAAAATTATTCAAATAGTTTATTTTATATTTGTTCTACTAAATAAATTTTAAGAGAGAAAATGCGAGAACTCCTTCTTTTTTAAAGGAAGGATAAATCGTGAATTTTGTTAATTTTGTTTAATATGAATTAGAATAAATATAAAAACTAAAACAGGAGTACAATTTGTTTAAAACATATAAATATCGAATATATCCAACTAAAAATCAAATTGAGAAACTTAATTGGACATTGGAAACTTGTCGTATCTTATATAATTCCTGTTTAGTTGACAGAAATAGACACTATGAAGAAACTAATAAAGGATTATTATGCATAGATCAACAGAAAATTCTAGTTCAAGATAAGAAAAACATTGAATATCTTAAATCTATTCATTCTCAAGTTTTACAAGATGTTCTATTCAGAGTTGAAAAAGCTTACATCAATTTCTTTAGACGTGTTAAAGAAAAGAAAGGTAAAGCTGGTTTTCCTAGATTTAAAAATCAAGGAAGATACGATTCGATAACTTATTCTCAATCTGGTTTTGAAATAGATAAAGATGGTAAACTTAAATTGTCCAAGATCGGTAATATTAAAATTAAACTACATCGTAATATTGACGGAACTATCAAAACATGTAACATCAAAAAAGAAATTGATAAATGGTATGTTTGTTTTACAGTTGAATATACTCCTGAAATTAAACCTATCCCAAATAAACAAATTGGTATAGATGTAGGAATTAAATCATTTGCTGTTTTATCAGATGGAAAAATCATCGATAATCCTAAATATCTTATCAAATCTGAAAAATTACTTATTAAAAAACAAAGACAACTTTCTAATAAAAAGAAAGGTTCTAATAATAGAAACAAATCAAGATTAAAAGTCGCTAGATTATACAAATACATTGCTAATCAAAGAAAAGATTTTCAACATAAATTATCAAGAAATATTGTAGATAATTATGGCTATATAGCAGTAGAAGATTTACAGATTAAAAATATGATTAAAAACAATAATATTTCTAAATCAATTTATGATGCCGCATGGGGTCAATTTATTTCTTTCTTAAACTACAAAGCGGAAGAAGCTGGTTGTTATCTAGAAAAAGTAAATCCCAGAAATACATCAAAAGAATGTTCAGTATGTGGATATATCTACAAGGATATGGATTTATCTGTACGTAACTGGATATGTCCACAATGTCATACTGAACATGATAGAGATGTAAATGCATCAATAAATATTAAAAATACGTCGGGTACGGCGAAATTTACGCTTGGGAAGATAAGCTCTGTGGATGACATCGTAGATGTAAATCTATGTACTAAAAAGCATCTTATCGATGAACCAAGAAGCTTATTGATTTATCAATAAGTAGTTCACGAGAGAAAAATATCAGGTCATATAAATTAATATACGACCTGATGAATTTTTGTTATTGTTATTAATTAATATAACATCCAAGCTGCTTCTTTAGATGTTTCTTTAGCTTCTTCTTTCTTTTCTCCACCTTTAACAAATTTCATAATGAACATTATTAATGATGTTAAAGCACCTGCAGTTACAGCACCTATTAAAATATTTCTTAATAATTTATAAGTATTTAATTTGTTTTTCATTTTTAAATAAGCTAATATAACTAAACCAAATATAACAACAACAACTGATGCTGTTAAAATTTTATTTTCTTTAGCAAATTTAACAAGTTTTTCATAATAGCTTTTTAATCCATTACCTATCTTTTTAAAGAAACCTTCTTTGTTTTTTATCAAATCTTCAGCTGCTTTTTTAGTTTCTGGAGTTACTTTAGTTTTACTTGCTTGTTTTAACATTGTTATTTTAAATTGTTGTTCTGTATATTTATCAGCACCAAATTCTCCTTTTTTAAAATATTTTGACATTTCTTTATCTGCTTCTTTAGAATTTCCAATTGCAGGATGTGCATCTCTTTCTTCTTTAGAAAGTTTATAAGGTTCAACTACAATCTTATCTTCAGTCATAAGCATTTCAATTAATGCAACATTGCTTAATTTGTCATTTTTCTGTAATAAAAATTCTCTTAATTTTGCTGTAGCAGGTGTATTAACATAAGTCATTTCATTTACACCTTTCCAATATTCTCTCGCAATAGGTGCTAAAAAACTATAATTACTCTCATTTACTAACATGATTTAATCTCCTTTATAATTTAAATTTTTGTAAACTTTCTAATTTAATATTGTTCTAATTAGAATGTAATAATTTTTAAATTTTCTTAAACATTCTAATTTAATATTGTTCTAATTAGAATGTTATTTCTAATATTTTTCATTTTTAGCACTGTTGTTAATATCTTGATTAAATAAAGGTTCTTCAGGATTTATAATTCTAGATTCTGTAGTACTCATTTGTATTCTTTCATATAAATAAATATTTATATAATCAAAAAATTGTTGTTCAGTAAAAAAATATTTTATATATATAGATTTTCTTAATTTACCTAATTTTATATTTATCTGATTAATAAATAACATTAAAACTTTTCTATATTCAGCTTCGGAAGTAGATAAAGAAACATTAGAAGTTATATATACTATAATATCTTTTGTATAAACAACTTCATAACAACTATCTAATACAAATTTTAAATAAGCATTCCAATCAATAAATTTATTTATAAATAAATATTTAAAAATTTTCTCAATAATAAAAATAGAAATACAGAAAGTAAATGTTATTATTATAATATTATATATCATGATATTTTAAATTCTCCTTTTTTATATTTCAGTTAATATAGGACTTAATACATTTTCAGTAGGTGGAGGAACTGGAGTAAATTGTGGTATCACTATATCACTTTTTATTGCATTAATAGTATTAGTAGCTACATTTGTAGCTGATAAATTAGTATCTGACATTAATGAAGATACATTATTATTCATATTACCAGTTGTAGTAGATATAGAATTTAATATTGAACTTTGTGTTGATGAATCTATTGTAGAAGTTGATAAATAATTCTTTACATTATTATATAAATTATCTGATTCACCACTTATACTAGTTATTACACCAGAACCAAAAGATTCTAAAGAAGAACCTATACTTGAAGCACCACTTTCTAATGATGAAATAAAGGAATTATTATCTAAACTTGATATAGCACTTCCTATAGATGATGTCATAGATGTTGCAATACTACTAATATCTGAACCTAAACCTGATAATCCAGAAGAAGCAAAATTAGTCATATTACTTATACTAGATTTAACTATATTCCCAATATTAGAAAAATCTGATGTATTAATATTAGATATTGAAGACATTATACTACTTGAAATATTACTTACACTATCAATAACATTTGTTATACCTGATGATGCTGCTGTGCTTATATCACTACTTAATGTACCTAAAGCATTAAGACCACCACCATTAAAACTTAAATTAGAACTATTAAAACTTGAATTACCTACAGAGTTTATTTTTACACTTTGAGAACTTAACATATTAACTCCAGAATTAGGATCTAAATGCACAGTACCACCACCATTACTAGCTGTAATAGGTCCAGTAGCTTGTGTTTGAACCGTTCCTTGAGTTTGAGTTGTTATAGCACCTTGAGTTTGAGTTGTTATATTAGGTCCTTGCATATTTACAGTTCCTGTAGAATTTTTCATCATAACTTGATCATTATCATGATTAATAGCTACTTGAGTTTGACCTGTATTTAATATAGTATTTGAATTAGATACAATTTCTATTTTATTAGCATCTTGTTGCATTCTAAAATAATTACCATTAGGATCTTGCATTACTACTTGTCTAGTTCCATTAGTTTCTAATATAGAAAATGTTGTATGATCTGAAGTATCACTTATAGCTGTAGGATTTTTCATAGATCCTGTAATCTTAACTTGAGTATCTGTAGGATCATCAGAAATAGAAACTTTTTTACCTGAAGGAGATCTAAATAATATCCATTTATTATATGGTTGAGAACCTTGAGTATTTTCATATGTAATAGGTGTATCTTTAATATTTAACCCACCTATATAATATGGTCTATTAAGATCTCCATTTTCAAAAAATATCCATATCCATTGTCCAACAACAGGTATTAATGACGAACCAGAAAATTGTCCACCTTCAGTTGGCATTTGAGAATTAGAACCAGAAAATCCTGTATTAGCAGGTAATGCCCATAATCCTGGTGCGTTAGGTGATATAGGAGGAGGTGATGAATTTGGTGGTATAGAATTTGCAGGCATATTAGAATTAGATGGTGGTTGAGTATTTATTGGAGCCATAATATCAGGAATATAAACTTTTACTCTACCAAAAAATTTAGGGTCGTTATTATCTAAAACTAAAGCTCTGTGAAAATTTAAGTAATTATTACCAACTTTTTCTACATAGTTTTCCATAGGTTTTTTGTTATTTAAATGTTATAATATTATCTTATACTGTTAAAATGATAAGTCATAAAATTTAACATTCTTTGCCCTAAATTTGATGTTTTATCATTAGATAAAATATAAGAAGATAATACTTCTTTTATTTTAAAATAATATGATAGAAATAAAATTAAAAAATAATTAGATATATCTTCAAATACCATTATTGAATTTATTCCATATTTAGATGCAAATATTTGTTTAAATGCAGTACTATCTAAACCTATAAGTTTTGATAATTCTTCAAAATATTTTTCTGTATTCCAATCTTTTACCATTTCATAAAATTCTAGATATTTATTATCATTATTATATGAAACATTATTATATGATAAATCATTTTTTAATTCATGTTCTAAATTTTTACCTAAATTAATATCTATAATAGCTGTAGTATATCTTATAATTTGATCTAACATCATTTCAGTATTAGTTGGTCTAAATCCTATTTTAGTAATAAGATATGATATTTGATATACTACAGTATCACTTATTACTTTTTTTCTTTCATTAGTCATAGAACCAGAAATATAAAATGCTATAGAACCTAATATTTTAAATAATTTTTCTTCATTAGAAACTTGTTCTATAGTTACAAATATTTTATTATCATTAAATTTATATAATGGATCTCCTGAATGATGTTCTATCATTCTTGTATTATTTAAAATAAATTCCATTTTTTCATCAAGTAAATCTTTTAATTTTATATTATTTAAATTTAATTTTTCTAAATATGAAGTATAAGTTTCTTTATCAGATGATATTAAATATAAATCATCTGTTTTATATTTTTCTAATTCAGATTCTGATAAATAAATATTAGTTTTTATACTTTCATATTCTTTTTGTAAATGTAAATTTAATTTCATAAATCATATCTCCTTATTTTATATAGTATAACTATTTGGCACTACAGGATTAATATCAGATGTATTTACTTTATTTTGACTTAAAACTTTAGAAACAGTAGAAGCATTAGGAACTATTATATTTTGTATATTAAATTGTGTAATAGACATGACATCATTTATATATAATATCATATAAGCTAATACTGTTGTTCCATAATAATCATAAGATACATAATCAGGTCTATACATATATCTTTGAGTCATATTAATAGTTTGTGAATTATATTTCAAAGTATTATATCCTTTAATCAAAGCATTTATATATAAAGAAGGAAATACAATATTATTATATTGATATAATTTAGTATAATTACTTATATCATTAGAAGATATAACATTAACTAAATTATTTTTTATCGCATCACTACTCATAATAATTTTGTTCCATTATTAATTATTGAAACATATTCATTATATTTTTCATAATTTACAAAATCGAAATTAATATTATTATTATTACTGTATATTTTATTATTCATAAATCCACCTATAATTTTTACACTTATTTCATAATTATTTTTTAACAAATATTCTAATATTTCTTTTTCTAAATATTTTAATTTATCAAATCTTATATCTTCAAACATTGTTATTGTATTATTTTCAATATTTAAACTTTCATATATCATACTACTGAATGCAGCTAAACAAACAAAATAATCAGTTATTTCTTTTTCATTTACATTATCAATATAATAAATAAATTCTTTTTTAATATTATTAATAAATATAATTGTTATATTTTTTAATAATTTTCTAAGTTCTGGATTACAATTATTATATTCATTACATATATTATTAGTACATTCTGTGCATTCATTTTCACTATTTTCTATATTTAATATTTTTTCAATTATTTCTTTCATACTATCTTTATGCATCAAATTAATATTAGTAAAATAAAATGTAACTGCTTTATATATATAATTAAATAATGTATTATATAAACAAATTCTCGATGCATCTTTAGATACATATTCTAATTTACTTTTATATAAAGTAAAAGATGACACAATCTTAATACCAGGTGATATCTCATTCATTATTTAATCCTTTATTAATTATTGATGCAAAATTATACTTCATATTATCTAAATCTCTTTGTATATTTGAAATATTTGATTTTATTTCTAACATTAATGTTTTTAAATCAAATATTTTTTCATCTAATTTTGAATTTCTATTTAATACATCTATATTGGAATCTTTACCATTGTCTATTATCTCGTCTATATTATTTTTTAAATTGTCTAAATCTTTAGATAAACTAAAAATATCATTTTTTAAATTATCTATAATTGACATATTACTTTTTAAATATTCTATTTTATCTTTAATTTTAATTAATTCATCTTTTTGATCTGATTTAATATCTTTAATTTCATCTAATTTAAATATAATTTTTTTATTTGAACCATATAAATCTTTTAATATAAATATTAATACTATAATAATTGTAGCTAAACTTCCTGAATTTTTACTTAAAATTTCATATATACTCATTTAAGTATGACCTCTCTTGACTATTGAATTTCCTGCAAAATACCAGGTTGAATATTCCATACTTTAATTTCTGTATTAGTTAATTTAATAGAATCATACTTTTCTACTAATTCTTTAATATTATCAGGTATTTCATAACTATTCATAAAATTTTGCCAATTACCTTTAACATATTCAATAGGTATATCTAAAAATCCATTATGAAACTTTTCATGTAAAGTAGTGCATAATAAGACATAACCTATATCATTTTGTTTATGTAATTGCAAAACTTCATCTACTATATCTGTAGTTTTAACAGTATCAGTATTAACAACATTCATATGTTTATCAAATATTGTTTTAATTATATTTGACATACTAATAGGCATATGATGCAATTCAATTGTTACTTCTCCTGCATTTTCTCCAGTAAATTCACATGTATCTAACCCTAAAGTAAATTTAACAAATTTAACCCATTCATTATATTCATATGAAGCTCTTACCATTCTTTTCACTGAATTTAAAAATTTCTTTTCATCTTTAGGATTAAATAAGATTTCTTTAGATATACTAAATAACTCTGACATCTTTCATTAACATTGGTAATTTTTTGATTGTTAAATCAATATCACCAACACTCCTTTTTAAACTTGTTAAAGATATTTCAGTTGTCATTTTATCTCCATCTTTTAATCTAATGTTTGCTGTAACTAAATCTTGTAATGAATCAACAATAATAGTATTATAATAAGGTTCTACTTTACTATTTTGTTTTAAATGATCATATTCTTCTCTAAAACAAATTAAAAATGGATCTTGACTTATAGATACTTTTAAGAAACTAGCAGAAGGAACTAACATTTTTGTTTTACTAATATAAAATTCAGGAGATTTAGTAAATACTTCTTCAATACTATCTACCATAAATGTTGCTGAATAAACAAATAATCTTTCTGAATTAGTTAAATCAACTTTAGTTCCTTGTAATTCTACACCTGTTACTGCTTCATCTAAAATATATGGAGAATGATTACTTTTAGTAGTATTAGTGCTTGAATTATTAGTATCATCGTGACTTCCTATTTTTACACCAAATGCTTTTAATATTCCTATTACACCTATAGTAGCTGCACCAGCTATACCTAAAGCAAGAGCTACAGTAACTATTTTATCTCTCATATTTCTACTTCTTAATAATATATATGATATAGCTAATCTTTCGTCATATCTGCATAAAGGTTCTGTTAATTTATTCCTAGAAATAGAACTTGTTATAACAGTAGGTATATAATAATATCCATATACACCACCTGATATTGATGATGTAAAATCTTTTATATCTGCCATTTATATATCTCCTTTTAAACATTATATTTTTAAATTGTTCAATTAATTATATCAAGTGTAAAATTCTAGATTTACAAAATTTTTCTATTAAGCAATATTTACATTGTTTTAAATCATATATTTTAGGTGGGGTATCATTTTTTAAGGAATTTCTCAAATCTTTATTCCAAGATAAATAAACTTGTATTAATGGTTTTAAATCATCTAAATCATATGTTACAACTTTATTTTGTAATACAAACCATATATCTATTTTATCTAATTCAATATTATTATAATTACATAAATGATAATATAAACTCATTTGATCTTTATATTCTGCATATTTATTTACAGTAGTTTTTATATCTATTAAAGTTTTATTATTTAATATATCATATTTACCTGAAATTTTTTCTTCTTCATCTCTAAGTCTATTTTCTGTATTTTCTTGTAAATTTAACATTTGATATATTTTATCATGTAAAAATGAACCTACTGAACCATATAAAATTAATGGAATAAAAATTTTATCTTTTTCTATATAATTTACATTTACTTTTTCAGTAGTAACTAACCAATTTTGCATTGGACAGCAAATTAATTTTGTAACTGAAATATAATCTTTAATTTTATAATTTAAAAAATCTTCTATTGTTTTTTGTATTGATAATTCTTTAAATTCTTTATAATAATCTCTAGTAATAATATTATTAATATGTTGTATATTATCTTCTATATTTAATGTATTTTTTAATTCATTAATATTTAATTGTATTGAAGAATTTTTTTCTGGTTGTATATTAATATTATTTTGATTTAAATTTTTATAAATTTCTACTTTATGATTTATATCTTCTTCCTCTTCATTAAATAACATATCTATCATATTTTCTGACATTGTTTACTCCTTTTAATATTAAAAGAAAAAAAGATACCTAAGTTTTTACACTTAGGTATCAAATTTATAAAAGATAAAAAACTATTTTATATCTTTTAAATAGCTAAAATATTTTCAATTAATGTGTTAACTAACATTTTTTGCAATCTAATACCTAAGTTACTTTCATCTAAATTATCATTAATAAAATAATTTTCTAATAATATCCTATTTGATAAATTAGGTTTAATTAATGACTCTGCTAATTTTTTATCAGTATTAGCTTTTTCACTTAATTTTTGTTTAATAACATTAAGTTTATCCTGAGCCATCTTTTTAGGAGATTCATTTTTATTAATAAATACAGATTCTAACAATTTTTCTTTTGATATACCTGCTAATCTATTAAGTTTATATGATTCTTCTACTAAAGACTGTGAAAAATTTTCAAATAAATTTCTAAATTCTTTATCTTGAGGATATGATTTAACTAACTTTATAGCTTCAATATCTGTTTTTAATTTTTGATTTAATAAATTTATTTCATTTTGATCCATGATATTTTGCCTCCATATTATAATATATTATTTGTTCAAAAGAATTAATTTTCTTCTTTTGTAGAAGGAGTATCATTTTGACCAAATATATCATTAACAACATCTGTAGAATTTTCTACTTGTGAATAATCAATTAAATCATCATCACTTGATTTTTCTAATTTATTATTTTTAATTTTATCATGTAATTCATTAATTAAATTTTTAACTTCTAAATCAAATTGTGTTTTAAATTGAGAATTAGTATTATAAACAGTTTCTAATTCTTTTAATCTAAATTTAACATCAGGTAAACTTACTAATGAGTTCCAAGCAGAAATATTTAATTTCTTATGTTTCTTTAATAATTCAAAATTAGTAAATAAATTATGTATACCTTTATTTGGATCTATAACAAATTCTTGAGTATAATTAGATGGAAAGAATTTATTTTTAACAGTTTTAATTTTTAATACTGAAGCCATAAATCCATAAGGACTTATATTCTTTTCATCATCATAAGCAGTTTTAACAACACATTGCATTAACATACTAGAATTAAACATTAATGATTTACCACCAGGTAAAGTTTGATCTCTTTCAAGATTTTTTAAATCTCTTGCAGATGGGAACATTGACATATTAATTTCAGTTCTAAATTGATTTATTACCATTAATGTTACATTAGCTTTTCTGGCTTCTCTTAATACTATAGGCAATTTTCTTGATAATATTCTAGCATTTAAACTTATAGCTGTATTAATATCTAATGTTTTAATTTCTGTTTCATTAGTTGTATTAGCATAAGAATCCCATATCACATATGTAGGTTTATCAATTAACTTATGTTCTACTTTATGATTAGAAATACTTATTATATCTTGTAATATACCTTCTAATGTATAATTAGATCTAGGTTTTACATTTGGTAAACCTAATTCTTCTAATCTACTATAAGTCATAGCATTTTCAGTATCAATATATAATACACTAACATTAGGATCTGCTTTTTTATGATTAGCAACTATTTGAGTAACTATAGTAGATTTATAAGATCCAGGAAAACCTACTATTTGATTTAATATACCTTGACCTATACCACCACCTAATTCTAAATCTAATAAATCAATTCCAGTTGAAACAAGTGGTATATCTTCTGATACTGTAGAATTGGTAGTAGTAGTTAAAAAACTTTCTAATACCGATTGCATATCCTCAGCAATTTTTTGTTCAGGATTTGAATTTTGAGTTTTCGATTCTTTAGCCATGAAAATAATCTCCTTCTTTTAAGTTTTTTAAATTTTTTATTTATGTTATATTTTTCCAAATAATGATGTAAGATCTAATTTAGATATATCGTTTAACATATCGTTATTTGATTGACCATTGTTATTACTTTTGATTTTCATTTCATCTTGTAATACAGAAGAGATTTCAGATCTATATTGTAATATAGTTCTATATAGTTCCGATATATTTTTTACTCTATCAGATAATATTATTCTATTCTTATAATTATAATCATTAGGTAATAAATCATTTACTTTTTTAGCTAATGCTTCTAATTCTGTTACATTACTAATTAAACTATCTCTATTACTTTCAAATTTATTTAATAAATCTTCATCAACAATATTATTTTCGGATTCTGTTTCATTATTAATATTTAAATCTTCATCTTTTTTTATATCTAAATTATCTTCTTTATTTATTTCTTGCATAGTAGGTATTGTTTCATCATTATCTTTTTCTGTATTTTCAATATCACTATTATTTTCTTCTTTTGGATTTAAATAAAACAAATTAGAATTTTTAATTTCATCAGACATAATTTTCTCCTTGTTAATTTTCAATTAAATATTATAGATGACCAATTATCTTTTAATTTTTCTATATCTCCATAAGTAATATTATTCATTATATTATTTAAAAAATTTTCTATTAATTGTAAATTTTTATCACTGTTATCTTCTGAATCATTTATAATTAAAGTTTCTAAATTTTCAGTTATAAATTGATATATTTTTTTAGCAGTATCTATTAATAAATCTAATCTTTCTAATAATAAACTATTTTCATTATAATTGATAAGTTTATCTATATAAATATATTTATTTAATCTTTTAATCATTTCTAATATATCATCACCTGTATAATTTTCTCTAATAAAATCTTTTAAATGCTCATATAATATTATAGAAGATTCAGATGGAAAATTATTAATAAATAAATCTACTATACAACTATTTTGATAAGATTGAGTATCTTTATAATTCATATCATCAATTAAATTATAAGTATATCTATTTATTTTATTTGAGTTCATTATTTATTTCTCCTTCTTTATATTCTTCATTTTCATCTGATAAATCTATCATTATGGATTTAAATAATGCTTTCATATATATTTTAGATTTAGAATTATCATTTTTTAATTCTGATAAATTAGTATGACCTGTATCTACTATTTGCCTATACATTTTTTGTTTTATATAAGAATTATCAGAACCAAAACTAAACAATTCTTTAATTATATTATTAGCATCGTATGAAATTAATGAATATATATCAAATTCTCCTACTCTTAATCCTCCTTCTTTCTTTTTGCCTTGAGTAGGTTGTCCTGTTGTTTGTATATACTGACCTATAGATCTAGCATGTATTTTAACAGATGCTTGATGATGTAATTTATAAAAATACATATATCCTACAGGACTTAATACATGATCATCAAATTCATTTAAAAATAATTTATATCTATTAGGTATATTCAATACATCCATTATCTTTAATATAGTTTCATAATTACTTTCTTTAAATGGAGGAATAACAATTGGAAATGAATGTTTTTTGATATAATTAATAATATTTTTATCATCTTTTTGTATTAAATTAATTATTCTATTAACCATTCCTATAGTATCTATGTTTCTAATAGAATTTAAAATTTTAATAATTTCATTTTTAGAATTAGCTTTTGCTATTCTTTTTTGTATTTGATAAGATATTTCACCACAATATAATTCATAAACCTGACCAACATTAGTTCTATTAATTATTCCTAAAGGATTGTAAATTAATTCTATTTTTCTACCATCTGGAAGTATAGGCATATTTTCTTCTTTCTCTATTAATGTAACAATACCTTTACCACCATGTCTATTAGTTAATTTATCTCCTAATTCTATTGGTAATTCAAAAGATATTTTTATATTTATAAATACACCTTTTAAAACATTATTTTTATAAACATATGAATCATCACTAAAATCTACTTTATATTTATTTAAAATATTTTTAATATCATAAGAAATATTTTTACTATTTATATATATTTGGTAATCTTCTACTTTACAATCATAAGGTGCTAATAATTTAAATTTAGGACCATTTAGTATTAAATCTGAATCATCTATTAATCCTGATTCTATTAATTCATACAATTTCGTATTACTACCTTCAGCAAATACATGTCCAGATTTTACTTTTTGTCCTTTTTCTATATTTAAATTAAATAATTTACTTTGCTCATCTAAATAAATTAATAAATCAGTATAATGAGTTGATGTTAAATGTGAAGCTATAGCTTCGGAAATAACTATACCGTCTTCATAATTATTACCTTTCCAAAATAATAATGCTGTTAACATATTTCTACCTAAACTTAATATACCATCTTTCATAAATTCATTATCTGCAAGTATTTGATCTTTGACAACTTTTTGATTTTCTTTTACGTTAGGTGTAAAATTAATATTAGTTCCTATACCTATTGTAGATTTAGTAAATTTACTACTTAAATCTAATTTTATTTTTTCTTTATTTATACATTCTATAGTAATAGTTTTATTATTAACATCTATTACTTTACCATTACAAGGTGATTTAATTGCAAAATTATTTGAGTTTAAATGTGGAACTAATGCTTCATAACCTGTTAAAACCATAGGTACTTGACTTTCTTTTAAACCTACAGCTTGTTTAATCTGATTACCTATAAATATACCTCTAGTAGGTTCATCATGAGATATAAAAGGACTTAAACTAGAACCTATAGAAAATATATTAACATCACTACCTACTTTATGAGGAACAACTGTTCCATATTTAGATATAATAGATGGATCTAAAGTTAATTCTTGATTAACACCAGTAGAACCACCTTCAGGAGTATTTATAGGATCTACTGTTCCATAATAAGTTTCGTGTAAACCTTTTATTAATAAAGATACTGTATCTTCAGGAATACCTTTATAACCTGAATATGTTATTTTTTGAGTTTGATGTATTTCATCTACAGGATTACCTCTATATAAAAGATTAACTGAAGGAGATGAAATGATTTCTTTTACAAAATCATTTTTATCTATAGTAAATTTTATATTACTAGTTCCATATTTTAAACCTCTATTATAATTAGTAGCTTCTTTCTTTATCTTATCAGCAATTATTTGAAGAATAGATTCATAACTTCTTATTCTCATATCTCTTAAATCATTTCTAGATGTAAAATAACCTTTACTAACATTTTCAAACATATATTTCAATATATCAGATATATTAGTAGGTTGATGTTTAGATCTTAATATTTCTAATGTTCTTGTATCTAAAGCAATTTTAAAAGTATTATTAATAGATTCTGAGGTATAAGGATTACCTGTTACTTCAGTAATTAATTCTTCATACCATTTCTTACTTAATATTTCATTAGTAAAATTAAAATCATATAATTTATATGGAAATAAACTAGATAAAATTAAATTTTGTTCATCAGTTAAAGTATCATTTAAAACATTAATATATTTATCTTTACTTATTTGTATACTATAATTAGATTTTCTTTGATCTGATATTTCATATTTAAGATTATAACTATCCATTAAATTCTTTAAACCAAATATATATGAATATATTAAACTATAAGGAAGTCTATTACCATTAACTGTAAGCATACATTTAGTAACTAATAATTCCATAACCATACTTGATGTATGTGATATAAATTTTCCTTCACCTTTCTTAGGAAAAGTAATAGGTAAATGATAAAATTGATTTACAATATAATAATCATTACCCATTAATCTTAAAGTACTATCATCTTTTAAATCAGGTAAATATGCTTTTAAATCATATATTTTACCATCTTTAAATTTTAATTTCATAGATAAAGTAGATAATTTTGAATCTTGTATATTTTTACTTTTTACATTTACTTCTGTTATTATATTAGATTCTAAAATTTCAAATCCAGTGTCACTAAATTTATAGCTATCTAACATATTATTTAATGTTTGTTTAGCATTTTGATATTCATATTGCCTATATTGATTAGTCACAATAGCTTTATTATCTATATCATTATCATTAATAGGTAATACATTAGATATATTATTTACTTTATCTGCATTTAATATATTTTCACTTTTAATTATTTTATTAAAAGAATAATTTACATCTTTAGATTTAATAGTAGAAGGAATTATTTTTTTAACTACATCATCTTTAACTGTATTAATTTTTTGTTGCAATGGAATATCTTCATTATTATCAACAGTTACTTTTGTATCTTTAATTATATTGTAAACTTTATCTACATGTGTATCATATTTTTGATTATCATCTTCTACTTCAATATTATTAGTATCTGATAAATCATTTTTTATATCTTGCCTAACTATCTCTTTAGAAATATTTAATATAGTATTATTTTTATTTTTTACAGGAAATTTTTTAAATATGTTTTTTACATAATTTATTATATATTGTATTTTAGACCAATCACCATCTTTAACAACATGTATAAACATATGTTTATTTTTATAAAATATATGAATATAAAAATCATCAGGTAAAGTTAAATTATCTAAATTATTTTTATAATAATATATTTTTCTTAATATAGGATAAATACTTGAATCTATAAAATCAGGCAATGGATTTAAATCTGTAAAAGAATACATTAATATATTCTTTCTTTGAGGTGTATATAAATATTGAAATATTTGATCAAAAGATTTATTAGTTACAGAATATCTATTTTCAATATTTTTAATTATAGGAGTAATATCAAATAATAAATTTTTTACTCTTTTAATATTAGGACTATAACGAATTATAGGAAATTTATATTTATTTAAAAAATTTAAATCTCTTTGTTTAAATATAAGTATCTTATTTATAACTTTAATATTATTAAAAAATAAACTATACCAAGTTCCATAAAAATATCTTTTCATATTTTTAGAAACAAAATCTTCTAAAGATTGATTTTCTAATAATAAATTAACTATTGAATTTTCATCATATTTGAATATTTTATTAGGATTAATTCTATAAAGATCATTATTAAGATTATTATCTTTTTTAGTAGTATCTACTTCTTGTTCTTCATTATTTGTTATTGTTTCGTTCATAAATTATTATCCTCATTTTCTGAAATCATTAAATCATCTAAAACAGAATGTTTAATTCTTTCAGGATGTGTTAAACCATTAATAACTGATTTATTAAAATTTTCAAATTCTAATCCTCTTACCCAAGATTCTAACATAGGTATTTTTTTAATAGAAACAATTTCAATTTCATCATCAGAACATAATCTTGACGGTTTACTCAAATCATGTTTACATCTTAATAATTGTGATAATAATATTTCCAAATGCACTAATTTAACTAAACCAAAACCTTTTAAATTTTTATACATATTATTCAAAGCATGAGTTACATCTCTATGTATTGTTCTTCCTTCAACTATTGAAAGTATTTTTTTAATTTTTATTTCTATATCAGAACTTTCAGGTAATGAAGTGCATATTTTATCATTAGGTTGATATTTTATATAATACTTTTCTGAATCAGATTCTTGATTATAAACATATAGGATAACATTACTATTAATAGCCAGGCTTAATGTTTTATCTTGATCAATAATATCACCAATTAACATATCTATCATTAATCCCTCGTCTAAATTAGGTCCATTAAGATTATAATGATCTTTGTCTAATACAAATGTTATTTCTTTTCTTGCATATAATATGTTATCATGATATTCAAATATTTGATTTAATTTTTCGATACTTATTAAGGTATTCTCTGATTCTTCTTTTAATATATCAGGAGTTTTAAGTTGTATAACACCACCAGCATGAAATACTTTTAACAATTCTTGAGTTAATCTTTCACCAACTGATTGTGCTGCAATAAATCCTATTTGTGTAGAATCAAATAATTTATAATCTTCACCATAACAAGTAGGACATATATCAGGATTAATACAATATAAAGGACTTCTTATTTCTAATAATTTATCATTTTTAAATATATGTTTATTTTCAGGAGTCAATAAAATTAAATCATTATCTTTTCTAATATATCTATTAATTAATCTATTTAATATATCTTCTGAATTATTTAATGTAATAAATTTAGTAGTTCCACAATCTTTTATATTAGGATTTAGTTTAACACTTGCTAATCCATAAACTAATTTTCTAGCAAGATAACCAGTAACTGCAGTTTTATTAGTTCTAGAAACTATACCCATTCTAGCACCTTGTCCAGCATTAAAATATTGTTCTTTGTTTAATCCATTAACAAAATTTTCATCTATAGAAATAGTATCACCACTTGGAGATAAAACTATTCCTTTTAATCCTAATAATTGTAATAATTGATTAAATTTAACTATTTTACATCTAATAATAAATTCCATACTTTCAGAATTTTTTAAATCTTCAATTATTGCATCTTGAAGTTTTTGTAATAATATTGTTTTCTTTTCTAAATCTTTTTCTTCTTTATATTCATTACTTAATTTAATAATATTAGGATTTGAAATAAAATCTTTAATTGTTAAATTAGAATTAAAAATAGTTAATATTTTTCTTAATAACTGTTCTAAATTATATAAAAATGTTTTAACATGTTCATAATCAATCTTTTCTATAAATTCAGTTAATATATCATTTATATTTTTGTTATTATTAATAATTTCTAAATATTCTTTTGTTTGTAATTCTTTAGGCAAACAATCAAATATCTCTATTCTACCTTCATTAATTTTAATACCTAAAAATGTTTTTTCTTTTTTAAATGGACCATAATCTTTAGATAATAATAAACATAACCCATATTTAAATTCTTTTTCAAATGAATATTTTATATTTTGAGGATTAGCAGGTGAATAAGGATTTAATAATTTCTTTGTATCTTCTAAAGATTCATCAGACATAGGTGTAAATATAGAAAAAGTATCACCATCAAAATCAGCATTAAATCCTGTAGTTATTAATGGACTGACATGTATAGATTTATCTTCTACAGGAACTATATGGAATGATTGCCAAGATAATCTATGTAAGGATGGATCTCTTTTAGCCATTATTAATTTTTCATGTATTATTATATCAGTTACTTTATCTATATTATCTTTATCTTTTTTATCTATTTCAATATCTTTAAATACTTTTTGAAGTAACTCTACAGCATTATTTATACTATAATTATATTCTTTAGTTAAATGTCTTATATACCAAGGTTCAAATATCTTAACTAATATTCTTTTAGGAACTCCTAACTCTTCAGGTTTTAAATCACTATCAACAGTTATTACTGATCTAGCAGAAAAGTCAACTCTTTTACCTAATATATTACCTCTTATTAATCCAGATTTAGCACTAAGTTTTAATTTTATTTCATCATATATATTTTGAATAATTTTTTGTGTTTTATTAAATGCAAGATTATAACTTCTATTATGCATATCAATTTCTAATTTAGCTAAATAATTAGAAGATTGTATTAAAGATAAATAAGTATTATTTATCATATCAAATTGTATTTCATCTTTATAATTTCTAAATCCTAAAGGTATAACTGGTAAACAAGATATAAAAATATTCTTAGACTGATAATATAATTCCCAGAATTCATTAGAAGTTTTGTTATCTTTTTTAACTATATTTTCAATATTAACAAATAAACCTTTATATCCATATAAAGAATCCTTAGTAGGATTTTCATCAGCTACTATCTTATCATTTTCTAAATGATATGGAAGTAATTTATTAGCTAAATCTATTTCTGTTCTATAAATTTTTTTAAATGCATCAAATACTATTGGAGACATAAATTTATCATTTAATTTTATAGAACCAAATTTACTTAATGTTTCGGTTGGAGATGTTCCAAAAATTTCTTTAGAAAATAATCCATTAGTATCAGGAACACTATTATTAGCAAATAATTTATCACTTGAAACAATAGGAAGATTGTTACAAAAAGTATCTGATAATAATTTTATATTAATAAATATATCTCCTTTTTTATATTTTATATTTGTTCAAGAAAAAAGGAGATATAAAAAAAATCAATTTTATATCTCTTTTTTTAATTTTTAAATTAATTTAGACAATGTTTTATTTGATACTTTCATTTCACCTATGAAATTTAAAAATAATTCTCTACCTTCTTCTTTAATTTTTTCTTTTATTTCTTCATCAAATAAACATATTGAAAATTTAATTATATCTTTACCTAATTTCTTTATTAAAGTTGGTGAATTAGGAATTTGATTACCTTGTATAAAATGTTCTAAATTATTTATTTTACTTATTATTGTACTTAATTCTTGTGCATAATCTAATATTAAATTTTTACTATTAAGTTCATAATATTTAATTTCAGTTTTTAATACTTCTAATATAGATGGTATAATTATAGAACTACTATTTGTATATTTTTTATATCCATATAAAAATAATTTATTTGAATCACCAAATAATTTTTTTAAATGTTTAGATTCATTAATAATATAATAAATCATTAATTGATAATTCCATTTATCTAAATTAGATTTTTGTTGTAAATATCTTAAATTAATATCTGTAATTAATGACATTAAAGGTAAAACAATTAAACTATTAAGTTGTGTTAAATATAATCCTGAAAAATTAATTTTATAATTAGATGCTTTTAATAATTCATACATTTTATTATTTATTTGATCTAATATAATTTCATAACTAACACCATCTAAAAAATCTTCAGTATTAGTTTCTGTAATTTCTGATGAATATGAAAATGATACTGAATTATATGTCATTATACAAAAATTAGTTCTATCTGATGCTACAGCTACTATAAATGATAATGGGTTCATTTTCCAATTATAAAATACTAATACTGTTAAATATATAAATTCAAAATTATACATAACTAAATAATCCATTGTCATACTTATTTTTATTATACCCATATCATTAAGAGTTAATCCTCTCATAACTCTTGTTTTAACTATTTTATATATTTTAGACATTATATCAGAATATTTATTATCTAAATCATCTATAAACATTTGAGTATTATCTTTATATTGACTATATAAAAATAAACCAAATATTTTTAAAATTGATATAGACATTAATAATTCATTAATATCTTTAATATCAAAATAAATACTATTTTTAGTTTTTTTAGTTATATCACAAAAACTATTTGTATCTAAATTATGTAAATTTACTAATTTTTCTGCATATTCTAATGCTTTAGTAAATAAAGGTGTTTCATATTTCTTTTGTGAAAATTTATCATATAATTCATAAAAATATTCATCAAAAGTTTCATCATTTTTATTAAGTAAATTTAAATCTTCGATCAATATTTCAATCTTATTTAAAATTGCTTTTGTTTCAATAACAAAATTTGCTTGTTTACCATTGTTAAAATTAACTGAAACTAATGATTTTTTTGAATCAAAAATAATTTCCATTTAATACTCCTTTTTTAAAATATTAATTTAATATACTTAATAAAAAATATTTAAAAATTATATATAAAATTAAGATAAAAATAAACATATTTTTTACAACATTGAATAAATAA